>JAEEGL016524828.1_pt1 | contig 106298 bp, 86 predicted proteins | sample 9134231 | NCBI WGS metagenome assembly JAEEGL01 (sample SAMN16246548, study PRJNA631951) | gut metagenome | biome: gut microbiome; feature: rumen; material: fiber-attached | host: Bos | place: Iran: Karaj | collected 2018-10
ACTTCGTCGTTGAGTCCGAGGTTAAGAATTGTGTCCATCATACCGGGCATTGATGCGCGGGCACCTGAACGAACCGAAACAAGAAGAGGATTCTTCTTATCGCCGAACTTCTTACCGTTCAGCTCTTCCATCTTCTTTACACCCTCCATGGCCTGAGCCATGATCTCATCATTGATCTTGCGTCCGTCCTCATAGTACTGAGTACAAGCTTCTGTGGTGATGGTGAAACCCTGGGGTACAGGAAGTCCGATCGAAGACATCTCTGCAAGGTTTGCACCCTTACCGCCAAGAAGATTACGCATGGACATGTCGCCTTCGCTGAACATGTATACCCATTTCTTTGCCATTAATTTTTCCTCCTTAGATTCTTTACTGCAATTTGTTATTTTAACACAGGTATCCGGTAGGTTGTCAACCTGAAATTTAAAATCGTGATAGATTTGTTAACGCCGATATAAATACGGCCTTTGTGGATAATTTTCTTATATGGGATCACCTTAACGAGTCCGTTATTCTAAGTCCAAAGAGTTGTTTCAAACAGGTTTTTCTCGTCCTCGTCGTTCAAAGCCATGTCAGCTCTGCTGACATGAAGTGCCGTCACATAAGCTGTCTCTGCAAACTTGTTTGCAAGAGCGGCTTATGTGGCAGGCAACATATGAAACGCAGTTTCATATGTCTTTGAACATCTTGAACATCTTTGAACACCTTGAACATCTTTGAACACCTGCCCTCGTTAAAACTCCATCTTCTCCTCGAAGTAAGCCTTGAGGTCCTTGATCGCGATCCTCTCCTGCTTCATGGAGTCTCTCTCACGAACGGTTACCATTCCGTCTGTCTCGGATTCGAAATCGTAGGTTACGCAGAACGGTGTTCCGATCTCGTCCTGACGGCGATAGCGCTTACCGATGTTTCCTCTGTCATCGAATTCGCAGTTGTAGTACTTGCTCATCTCTGCATATATCTTCTCAGCGCCCTCGTTCAGTTTCTTGGAAAGCGGAAGTACGCCGATCTTCACGGGTGCAAGTGCGGGATGGAAGTGAAGCACCGTTCTGATGTCGGGAGCTTCTTCCGTTCCGATGTTCTCTTCATCGTAAGCTGCACAGAGGAATGCCAGTGTCACACGGTCCGCACCGAGTGAAGGCTCTACTACATAAGGTATATATCTCTGATTCTTCTCATCATCGAAGTAAGACATATCCTCGCCGGACACGGTCTGATGCTGAGTAAGGTCGTAATCTGTTCTGTCTGCGATCCCCCACAGTTCGCCCCATCCGAAGGGGAAGAGGAACTCTATGTCTGTGGTTCCCTTAGAATAGAAGCAAAGCTCCTCGGGGCTGTGATCGCGGAGACGCATCTCATCTTCCTTGATGCCGAGTGAAAGCAGCCAGTCACGGCAGAAAGCTCTCCAGTACCGGAACCACTCAAGGTCTGTTCCGGGTTCGCAGAAGAACTCAAGTTCCATCTGCTCGAACTCACGTGTTCTGAAGGTGAAGTTTCCCGGTGTGATCTCGTTTCTGAAGGACTTACCGATCTGTCCGATACCGAAGGGAAGCTTCTTTCTCGATGTTCTCTGAACGTTTTTAAAGTTTACGAAAATTCCCTGAGCCGTTTCGGGACGAAGATAAACCGTATTCTTTGCATCCTCGGTAACGCCCTGGAAAGTCTTGAACATAAGGTTAAACTGTCTGATGTCGGTAAAGTTGTGCTTGCCGCAGGTGGGACAGTTAATATGATTGTCTTCGATGAACTGAACCATCTTTTCGTTGGACCAGCCGTCGCAGGAGCCGCCGATATCTATGCCCTTCTCCGCAGCGTAATCTTCGATGAGCTTGTCCGCTCTGAAACGCTCGTGGCATTCCTTACAATCCATAAGAGGATCCGCGAAGCCGCCCAAATGTCCGGACGCAACCCATGTCTGAGGATTCATGAGGATCGCACAGTCAACACCAACGTTGTTGGGGTTCTCCTGAACGAACTTCTTCCACCATGCCTTCTTTACGTTATTCTTAAGTTCAACACCGAGATTACCGTAATCCCATGTGTTCGCAAGTCCACCGTAGATCTCGGAGCCGGGATAAACGAATCCTCTTGACTTAGCGAGCGCTACGATCTTGTCCAATGTTTTTTCAGCCATAATTCTACCTTCCTTTCTTTGATCCTGCGGGCATATAATTACCGAACAGCCCACATTCTTTACTTGCCAAGGCGAATTCAAAAAATAAAAAAATCGCCCCTGACAGAAAAATTTAATCTGTTTAGGGCGAACATAATGTCCGTGGTTCCACCTAAATTCAAAGCATATGCTTTGCTCTTGATTCCCCTTAACGCGGGATACGTCATGCTCCTCACATGAAGCTCCGGGGCGCCGTCCTTCTCGTAAGTGCTAAGCTTTCACCAACCGCTTTTTCTCTGAAACACGCCTAAAAAAGACTTCCCCTTCAACGCTTTTTGGAATTTTATACGAAATCAACATCTGTGTCAAGTTAAATTTCCTAACCCAAAACCGCCTCTTTACTTATAAGTTCTTTAAAGACTTCGCCCCTTTCTTCGAAGTTCTTAAAGTACCCGTATGAAGCCGCCGCGGGTGACAAAACAACGGCCGCTCCCCTTTCGGTCTTTTTCTTCGCCTGTACCACCGCTTCCCTGAGATCCTTGACGAGGATCAGGTTCTTAAGGCTCTCACCGCCGTCCTTAGCCAGTTCTGCAGCTATTCTCTTTCCCGTTTCATACATAAGGATGAAATCAATGTCATTTCTTTCCTTAATAAAGGTTTCAAGAAGAGAGTAATCTATTCCTCTGTCCATTCCGCCGATCAGCAGCGTCTTTACATCGGGTATACTCTTCACAGCGTTAACCGCAGCCTCGGGAATGGTCGAGATGGAATCGTCATAGTATCTGACGCCGTCAAATTCCCCCGCATACTGAAGTCTGTGAGGAAGTCCGCAAAACTCCGACATTCCCTTAAAGACCTTTTCTTCGTCCAGTCCCAACAGATCAACGGCTATCCTTCTTACAAACTCAGCATTCAACCTGTTGTGTTCACCGGGGATCTTTAATGTCAAATCACGATTACACTTTTCCACATTATCCACAATCACCTTGTTGGAAAATGTTTCAAGCTCAGGAACATTTTTGCCCAAAAACGCCGTATCTCCCGCCTTTTGATGGGTTACGATGTTAGCCTTGGCTTTAAAATAGTTTTCCACAGTCTTGTAATAATCCAGGTGCTCCGGATAGAGATTTAAGAACACGGAAATAAAAGGTGCCTTATCGATGTGGCAAAGCTGGTGAGCCGAAAGCTCAAAGACCACAAGTGTGTCCTCCCTTATCTCATCGATATAGTCGAAGCATGGTTTTCCGATGTTTCCCAAAAGGATCGCATCTTTTCCGCAGGCTTTGAGTGCCTCATACATAAGGGAGGAGGTTGTGCTCTTCCCCTTTGTCCCCGTGACGCCTATGGTCCGATCCCCGTATCTGTTCAGGAACAGTTCCGTCTGGGAGGTAAACTTTGGTCTCCTCTCAAGCATAGGGATCCCGGGGCTCTTCAGGATCACATCCCACTTCGATACGTCTATGCCCGAAATGTCTCCTTCGTACACTTCGAGCGCAGAAACCTTACAGTGGTTTTTGATGAATTCCTCGGAAGATTTTCCTTCTCTTCCGTATCCCCATATCAAAATCTTTTGATTTTTCAAAATATCTTTGATTTCCATATTCTATCCGATCATTATATCCTGCAATTTTGCCTGCAGCGTCACTATCCCATTATACTCGTTTATATCGGGTATGTAAGTAGACGAGATCTTCACGTTGTTGCCGTAACCCTTGAACATTTTGTCGCATTCCTCGTAGCCGAAGGTTGCATTTACCTTATCGATAAATGCCGGAATGTCTCCGAAGTAGATAGCGTTGATCCTGCAGCCGGTTGCGTTTGTCAGGTTCAGCCGCAACACGCTTCGGTTCTTTCCGATCACCGCTGCCTTGTCCACCCTGAGATCCTTTTCCGCAAAAAGTGCTCTTTCATTCCCTTTTCCGAAAGGCTCCAGCCTGCGCAGCTCGTCTATCAGTTCAGTTGTAACATTTTCAAAGGGAAGCTTCAAGTCTATCCTGACTTTTTTATAAAAATCTTCGCCGCTCAGCGTGCAATTCTCGTTGATCCTCCGCTGAAACTCCGCCAGCCTGTCCTTCTCCATGCTGAGCCCCGCTGCCATGGGATGACCGCCAAACCTTGTAAACACATCCGCCACCTTTGACATCTCCTCATACATCGAGTAGTTCTCCGTGGAGCGTCCCGAGCCCTTGAGCCCGTCTCCCGCTTCCGCTTCCGTAAGGATAAAGGTCGGCCGTGCATATGCCTCGCGGACCCTTCCCGCGATTATCCCCACAACGCTTTCATGACAGCCGGAAAGGTTTACGACTATGACCTTGTCAAGGTAGTTTTCCCAGTTACTGTCGCCTGCCGCTTCAGCCCTTCTTTTTGCAACCGTTTCCACGATCATGCATGCTCTGTCGGCTCCGTTTTCCGTCATCGCCTTTCTCGCATTGTTCAGTTCGACCAGTTCCGCCGCCATCCCGGCAGCTTCCCCTTCATTTTCCGAAAGCAGAAGCTCCAGTGCCCGTTCAGCCGTGTCCAGTCTTCCCGACGCATTTAGACACGGTCCTATCACAAAGCCTATGTGATACACGCTGAGAGACGCTGCTTCCAGGTTATTGGCCCGAATGAGCGCCAATAGTCCGGTATCCCTTGTTTTTCTGAGTTCCGCAAGCCCCAGAGTCACGATGACTCTGTTCTCGTCCTTAAGCTCCATCACATCGCAAAGGGTTGCCATTGCCGCATAAGGAAGCAAGGGAGTAAGATCTGCTCCCATACACTGCATAACCTTCATTGCAACTACACAGCCGCAGAAGCCTGTGAAAGGGCTTGTTTCACTTTCCTGCTTGGGATTTACCACCACATCCGCCGGAGGGATGACCTGTTTTCCGTCCTTTACAGGAACCTCATGGTGATCGGTGAGTACCACCGTCATGCCCTGCTGCCTTGCATAGGCTATGGTGTCATATTCCGCTATACCGTTATCACAGGTAAGTATCAGCTCAACGCCGTCAGCTATCGCCTCGTCCACGATGTTCCTGTTGATCCCGTATCCGTCCGCTATCCTGTCCGGTATCCTGTAGGTCACCCTCGCGCCTTTTTCACTCAACACCTTGTACAAAACATAGGTGGAAGTGATACCGTCCACATCGTAGTCGCCCACTATGCGTATGCTTTTGTTTGCCTCGGCCGCAGCTGCAAGGATTTCCGCCGCCTTCTGTGCATTCTTTAAAAGAGAAGGTTCCCTTAAACCACAAACAGAGGGATGCATATATACATCCCTCTTGTCTTTTGTGTCAAGATCGCGGTTCAGGAGCACGCGCGCAACGATCTCGCTCACGCCCTGTTCCTTTGCCACTGCTTTAATATCACCTTTTTTATTGATTATTACCCATTTCTGTTTCATCAGTCTTTTCGTCCGCTATTTTTGCAGCTTCCGCCGCTTTTACTCTTTTGCTCTTCTTTATGATAAAGAATACCGCAAGCGCACCCAGACCGCATACAAAGATAATGTTTACGATATAAGACAAGAACCAGACGATGAATGCCTGAATGCCGTCCCAGATGTTAAGCATATTATCCTTGAAGCCGGTAATGATCCTCTGCCCCAGTGTTTTGGGCTCTTCCTTGATCGTCGCGATCCTTTCGACCTCTCTTACATAGACCGTAAGTGTGCTGTAGGCTATCTTGTTATCATATGTTCGCTGTCTGGATTTGTAGGATTCCAGCTGGAAATTGACTTCCGAAAGTCTCTCCTCAAGTCTGATGATATCCTCCAGATAAGCTGCTTTTTCAAGCAGACCGAGAAGTGTTTCCTGCTCGGTCGTAAGTGTTTTTATCCTGCTCTCGATGTCCACATAATCAAGAGTAACGTCTGTCTCATTATACTTGGAATTGGTTACGGTGCCAAGCTCTCCGATGCTGTCCATCAAAGCATTGATCTTGTCTTCCGGAACACGGATAACATATGTTGCGCGTCTCTCGGAATTCTGGTAAAGATTGTTTCCCGAAACGTCAGCGTCCTGCATATAGCAATCATACTCTTCGATCTTTTTCATGAGACTGTTTACAAAGTCATCAAAGGTACGTGTCTGAACATCCAGCGTCGCTGTCTTTATAACCTTTCTGGAAACCGTATCCTGACTCTGAACTGATTGCGATTTGCCCTGATAGTTGCCGCCGTTTTCCTTGTAACCGGCTTCCATAGCCATATCGGCACTTGGCATGACTACCGATCTTGAATAGTTCCCTTCAAATCCGTCATAATACATATCGGCTTTGTTAACATTGGACGGTTCATTCTTGCTTCCGCAGCCTGCCGCCAAAACGCATCCTGCCAATACCAATGTGGGTATAAGATATCTTTTTTTCATAATAGACCTCCTGATCAAAATTGTTGGGTTTCCTTTTTCCCTGTCTACCTTATATACCGCAAAACATCGACCCGGGTTTCAGAATGATCGGAGTATTTAACAAATATCAAAAGTTCTCTTCTTCTTTAGTCAGGAAATACTCCTGCTCGTACTCGGTGCGAGAGTTCCAAAACATCCAGGTTTTAACCCCCGCATCGTAACAGGCATCAACCTGCTTCCGCACATCGGTAAAGTCATATGAAAATGCCTGCAGCCAGGGTCTGCAGACCGCGGAATACCCTCCGTTTGCTTCTCTGACCGCCTCCAGCTTTTTTTCCGAATTCTTCATTTCCAAAAGTATAAGCTCATAAGGATGACCGTTCACGTTCTCGATCCCTCTGAAATTACGGCTGTAATGTGAGGGATAGACCATCGGGCATATAAAATCAAGATACTTTGACAATTCCTTATAATCCTGTCCAAGATTTGCACTGTCCAGGTCGGAATCTATGGTGATCCCGTAAACGCAGCCGCTCACATATACCCCGAGGGGTTTAAGCCTGTTGCAGGCATATTTTGTGAATTTCGCTATCTGCTCGGTGCGTGAAGGCACTGCCTCCTCCTCACACCCATAGTCAAAATTCACGCTTGCCACTCCCGCGGGCATACGCATGTAATCGAAACATATCTCATCAAAGCCGTCCTTTGCGGCCCGGACTGCTATGTCCGCGATAAACTTCATGACATCCTTCTTGTAGAAATTCAGCCACACATAGTTGTACCCGTCCGTATAGAACTCTCCGGTATCCTTTTTTAGGATCCAGTCGGGATGCTTTTCCGCGATCTTTGACTCCGAAAGGATATCATCCTTGAAGCATACGATCCTCGCTATGCAGTATATGCCCCTTTTGTGAAGATCCTCCAGGAGAGAGGGCATATCCTCAAAAAAATAAGCACTTCCGGAAGGTGCGATGATCCCCAGTTCCTTTGCAGTTTCGCAGTCCATATCATAGGTGATGTATCCGTTGTCGTCTCTAACGTCTATGATCACCGCATTCAGTTCCGTAAAGCCCGCAAGCCAGGTAACCGTGTCATAGCACCTGTTACTCATATGCGCGGCATAGGCACCCTTCACTCTGAAAGGCCTTTCTTCCGTATAGCGGGAGCAGTCAAATCCCGCTTTTTTAAGATTTACAAGGGGAGATCTGAAATCCTCGAAGTCCGCAAGATAAGGCGAATCGAAATCAGGGTCGACGAAAGGCGTCGGTCCCGGAGTCACTGTGGGAGTGGCGGTTGACGCCGGCTGAAGCGCTTCGGTGGGTGACGGGGTGGTCCTGTTTACCTCAAACCCGAAAAGACTGCTGAGTTTCGCGGCATTATCTCCGTTCTCAAGCAGTCCTTTTGTGAATCTGTAAACAGAAACTCCGAACACCGACAGGAAAATGATCAGAAGCATCCTAAAGATCGCGTGTCCGCGGCCTCTATGCCTTTTTCTCCCTCTCCGATCCCGGCTTTCTTCATTTTGTTCCTTATCATCGAACATATGATCTACTTTCCGCAGCAGAATTTGTATTTCTTACCCGAACCGCAAGGGCAGGGGTCGTTTCTTCCGGGCTTTTTGCCGACTACAACGGTGCCGGACTTCTTCTGCTCTTTGTAAAGCTCTTTTCTCTTTTCTTCGGTCAAAAGCTTATCCCACTGGGGAAGACCGTAAAGCCAGTCAGCCTTCGCTTCGACCATGTTGTAGTAAAGCTTTTCCTTGTCATACTTAAGGGAAACCTCTGTATTCTCATCCATCTCTTCAATGGGGTTTGCCGTAACAAGGCTGTCATTGATGCCGTCAAGGAAGCCTACGAAAATGTTAAGGTCGCACTTGAAGCTCTTTGCAAGCTCCGCAACAGTTCCCTTGTACTCTTTTTTGGGATGAGAAAGGATCTCTTCATAGATACCCTTTTCAATGTTGAAGTAGTTGCCCCAGAAAAGCTTTCCTTCCTTTGTATTCATATCCTTTCCGTATGCGCCTTCGCGCCAGGTTTCAAGTAAAGTAGCCATCTTAATTCTCCTTTATATTGTATTTTTCTTCGATCTCTTTGGCTATATCCTCAGGTGCCTCGCCCTGCTTGATACGCTTTTTGTATTTTCTCATCTCAGACATGCTGATATTCTTGTCGTCATCCTTGTGAACTCTCTTGTACACGGCAAGAAATATCCAAAGAACGATCGGTACGATCATGGTCAACATCAGCGATCCGAAGAACATCCCCTTGGTTGCCGGCGTAGAAAGGATCGCGCATATCATTGTGGCAATATACATTCCGATCAGCAAAACCACCACAGCCAGTGAAATTATTCTTTTAGCCATTTCATCCACTCCTTCATATTTTTTTCGAATCCCTGTTCCGACAATTCCACAAAGTGAGTGTCTTTCAGGCTTTCAGGCATATATTCCTGCCCCGAATAATGCTTCGGATATTCGTGCGAATACATATATCCGATGCCCCGTCCAAGCTTGGACGAGCCTCCGTAATGAGCATCCTGCAGATAGGGAGGAATGGGCTCCGTTTTATTGTTTTTCACATGCTCCAGGGCATCATCCACGGCGCATATGCTTGAATTGCTCTTGGGTGCGCAGGCCACATAGATCGCCGCCTGTGCAAGGATTATACGTGCTTCGGGCATTCCCAGCCTCTCTACCGCCAGCGCTGCGCTCGTGGCAACAACCAACGCCTGAGGATCCGCATTCGAAACGTCCTCCGACGCGCATATCATTATCCTTCGGGCAATGAACGCCGGTTCCTCACCCGCTGCCAGCATCCTTGCGAGATAGTAGACAGCCGCATCGGGATTTGAGCCCCGCATGCTCTTTATGAACGCGGAGATCGTATCATAGTGATTGTCCCCGACCTTGTCATATTTAAGCACTCTCTTCTGTATGCACTCTTCCGCCACCTTGATGTCAATGTGGATCTTGCCGTCCGCTCCCCGCTCCGTTGTGAGAACTCCCAGCTCGATCGCATTGATCGCGGATCGCGCATCACCGTTTGCCATGTCCGCTATAAAATCCAGTGCCTCTTCATCCGCTTCGACATGAAACGAACCCATGCCACGATCCTTGTCGGTCAGAGCCCTTTTCAGCAGTCCCTTGATATCCTCCGTTGACAGAGGTTTGAGTTCAAAAATTATGGATCTGGAGATCAAAGCACCGTTCACCTCGAAGTAAGGATTCTCGGTGGTGGCTCCGATCAATATGACCGTTCCGTCCTCAACAAAAGGTAACAGGTAGTCCTGTTGTCCCTTGTTAAAGCGATGTATCTCGTCCACGAAAAGAATGGTCTTTTTCCCATACTGTCCGTATCTGGCCTTCGCTTCTTCTATGACCTCTTCCATATCCTTTTTGCCTGCGGAGGTGGCATTGATCTGCTTGAATTCCGCACTGGTTGTGTTGGCGATCACCTTTGCGAGGGTGGTCTTTCCCGTTCCGGGAGGTCCGTAGAATATGATCGAGGAAAGCTTGTCAGCCTTTATCGCTCTGTACAATAGCTTGTCCTTGCCAACTATATGCTGTTGTCCCACGACCTCGTCCAATGTACGGGGTCTGATCCTGGCGGCAAGAGGAGCTTCCTTTTCCCTGTTTGTATCCGCCATAAATTGAAAAATATCCATAATTCAACTTCTTTTACTACTGAACACAGCCTATGATCTCGTTAATGTCCTTAACGCCCTGCTTCTCGCACCAGGCTTTCAGTCCCTCGATCACATCGAGAGTTGCTCTCGGATTGAAGAAGTTCGCCGTTCCGACGGAAACCATGCTTGCTCCCGCCATCATGAACTCCAGCGCATCCTCTGCGTTCTGTATGCCTCCCATTCCTATGATGGGGAGCTTCACCGCCTTGTGCACTTCATAAACCATCCTTACCGCAACGGGCTTCACGGCAGGACCGCTCATTCCTCCCGTCCTGTTGGCAAGAAGGAAACGGCGACGGTTAATGTCTATCTTCATTCCCGTAAGCGTATTGATGAGGGAAACGCCGTCCGCTCCCCCCGCTTCAACAGCACGGGCCATATCCGCTATGCTTGTTACATTTGGAGAGAGCTTCATGATCACAGGCTGCTTTGCCACCGCCTTGATCCTTCTCGTGATCTCTTCCGCAGTATGCGGATCGGTGCCGAAGGCTATGCCTCCCTGCTTTACGTTCGGGCAGGAGATGTTGATCTCCAATGCATCTACGGGCTGATCCTTAAGCCTTTCCACGACCTCCAGATACTCCTCTGCAGCATGTCCGCATACATTCACTATGATCCTGGTATCATGTTTCTTAAGGAAGGGAATGTCGCGCTCGATAAAAAGGTCTATGCCCGGATTCTGCAAGCCAATGGCGTTCAGCATACCGCCGTACACCTCCGCCACTCTCGGGGTGGGATTACCCTCCCATGGCACATTTGCCACGCCCTTTGTCGTAACGGCGCCCAGGCGGTTCAGGTCAACGAACTCCGAGTACTCCATGCCCGATCCGAAGGTTCCGGATGCAACGGTCACGGGGTTTTGGAACTCTATGCCCAGCATATTTATCTTCATGTTTACGTCTTTCATTTTCATCTCCAAAAAAATCCTTGCGATCCGTTAGAGTATAGCAAAGAACGCAATGGAAATCAAGGAAGGAAAATCATTTTACAGGACTTGGTCAGGACTCATTTGTTCCAAACATTTTTATTTTTCATCCGCTTTTTTGACTTGTACCCGAATTATGTTTATGTTAGAATGAGCGGCGAATGAAAAATATGTCTTACAGACACAGTCAATCAATAAGGAGATTATTATGGCAAATCCGATCGTAACCATTAAAATGGAAAACGGCGATCTGATCAAGGTTGAACTCTTTCCCGAGATCGCTCCCAATACCGTAAACAACTTTATTTCACTTGTAAACAGGGGCTACTACAACGGCCTCATCTTCCACCGTGTCATCCCCGGCTTCATGATCCAGGGCGGATGTCCCGACGGCACCGGAATGGGCGGCCCCGGCTACTCCATCAAGGGTGAGTTCGCGCAGAACGGCTTTAAGAATGACCTGAAGCACACACGCGGCGTTATTTCCATGGCTCGTGCAATGCATCCCGATTCTGCGGGCAGCCAGTTCTTCATTATGCACGCCGATGCTCCCCATCTTGACGGCGGCTATGCTGCATTCGGTAAAGTAACGGAAGGCCTCGAGGCCGTTGACCGCATCGCATCCGTGGACACAGACTGGAACGATCATCCCACTCTCACCCAGAGAATGGAAACAGTTACAGTTGAAACCTTCGGTGTAAACTACGACGCCCCCAAGACTGTAAAAGAAAGATAAATCATGGCTAAGATCAACTCTATAAAAGAAATATCAAAAGGTATATTTGACATGGTGCTTCTCGCACCCGAGGTCGCAACGAGCGCAAAAGCCGGACAGTTTGTAAACTTGTATTTAAACGACACTTCAAAGCTTCTTCCACGCCCCATCAGCATCTGCGGCTTCGATGCCTTTGCAGGCACTGTACGCCTCGTGTTCAGAGTTGTTGGCAAGGGAACGGAGGAGCTTTCCGAAATGTCGGAAGGTGATGAGATCAAGGTTCTTGGTCCTCTCGGAAACGGCTTCTTTGAGGTTCCCGAAAAAAACGCCTTCCTCTTTGGCGGCGGCATCGGAATCCCTCCCATGCTGGGACTTGCAAAAAAGCTTCATTCTGAAGGCAAAAAAGTCACTGCGATCCTCGGCTATCGTGATTCCGAAACCTTCCTTGCGGATGAATTCAAGGCTTTCGCCGATGTCATCATCGCAACAGACGACGGAAGCGTCGGTTTCCACGGCAATGTAGTGGATGCGGCAAAAGCTTGTGTCAATGAAGTCTCCCTGTCTCTCGACGACACTTGCCTCTATGCCTGTGGACCTCTCCCCATGCTCCGCGGTGTCAAGGCATTTGCAGCAACCCACAACGTTCCCGCCCAGCTCTCTATGGAAGAGCGCATGGCCTGCGGCGTCGGTGCATGCCTCGCCTGTGTGTGCAAATCAACTAAAGTCGATCATCACTCAAACGTCAAGAACAAGCGCGTCTGCAAGGACGGCCCGGTGTTCATGGCAGAAGATATAGAGCTTTAATTGAAATAATGGATTCCGGGGACGGAGTCCATTATCTAAAACCATATCGCGATTAATCCCAATCGGAGTCCCATGGTTCCAAACAAAAAAACAGTGGCTAAAAAACACATTGTCGTGCTTTTTAGCCACCATTTTTGCCTCAAAACAGAATTCAGAACATAAAAGCTATTTACAGGCTCTTCTCCAGTTTTTCTATCATCTCATCCACATGCTTCTTCTCTGCGATAAGGGGAGGAAGGAAGCGGATGACGTTTGCTCCGGCTGCGATCGTGATAAGGCCGTTGTCCATGCCGCGTTTCACCGTGTCGTGAACATCATTCTTGAATTCAAGGCCCTGCATCATCTTCATGCCGCGGTGGTCAACCACAATGTCGGAATGCTTCTTCGCAAACTCTTCAAGTTTTTCCCAAAGATAGTCACCTACAACATTGGCATTTTCAAGGAGATTCTTTTCCTCAAAGATGTCAAACACCTTGCTGACTGCAGCACAGACAAACGGATTGCCGCCATAGGTCGAACCGTGGTCTCCGGGCACAAGGGCCGTTGCCACCCTTTCCTTTGCGCCGAAAGCGCCTACAGGCACTCCGCTGCCCAGCCCCTTTGCGCAGGTCACTATGTCGGGAGTTACTCCCAGTGACTGATAGGCAAACATCTTTCCCGTGCGTCCCATTCCGCACTGAACTTCATCTAAAATGAGAAGAATGTCTTTCTCGTCACAGAGCTTACGGACTCCCTTTAAGAACTCGCAGGTAGCGGGATGAATACCGCCCTCCCCCTGTAAGGTTTCCATGATGATCGCGGCGGTCTTATCAGTCACCAGATCCTTAACGCTCTGAAGATCATTGTACTCGGCAAACTTCACATTCCCGATCAAGGGTTCAAAGGGTATCCGATAGCTCTCTGTACCCGTCACAGCCACAGCTCCCATGGTACGTCCGTGGAAGGAATGGTTCATCGCGATGATCTCGCTGTCCGCCTTCTTTTTCTTGTTGTAATAGTACTTTCTGGCAAGCTTAATGGCTCCTTCAACAGCTTCCGTACCGCTGTTTGTAAAGAACACCCTGTCCATGCCCGAAGCCTTGGTGAACTTTTCGGCCGCAAGGGTGGAAGGAACATTGTAATAGTAGTTGGAAGTGTGGGTGAGCTTCCCGATCTGCTCGATAAGAGCCGCATTGTAATCGGGATTGTTGTAGCCGATGGCAAACACTCCTATTCCCGCAGCAAAATCAAGATACTCTTTGCCATCGTTATCGTAAAGATACATGCCCTCTCCGTGATCCAGCACAAGAGGATATCTTCCGTATGTATGCATAAGAACCTTTTCGGCCCTCTCCATCACTTCATTGGTTTCCATAATTTTCTCCTTTTACAAAAATGAACCGCTAACCCCGTCCCCAAGGGCTCCCCAAGGGCTCAAAAAATGATACCATAACCCCGTCCCCGGGGTTCATTTATAGATCGCGGTTCCGATGCCCTTGTCGGTGAAGAACTCGAGAAGCAGGCAATGTGCCATTCTTCCGTCAAGGATGTGTACAGAGCCTACGCCCTGTTCGATAGCTTCGATGCAATTGTTTATCTTGGGAAGCATGCCGCCTCCGATGTTACCGTTTTCCACCAGACTTTGGGCTTCTGCCACCGATAATCTGGATATTAAGGTGCTCTTGTCCTTGGGGTCTCTGCAGACTCCCTCTATGTCCGTAAGGAAGGTGAGCTTCTCTGCGCCCAGAGCCTCTGCCAGAGCACAAGCCGCGTCGTCCGCGTTGATATTGTATGCCTGGAAATTATCGTCAAGACCGATGGGTGCGACCACAGGTACAAAATCCTGCTCGATAAGGGAAGTGATAAGGGACGGATCCACATGATCCACATCGCCCACAAAGCCTATGTCCTGTCCGTCCACCGTTGCTCTCTTTACATGAAGGGTGCAGCCGTCCTTACCGCATATGCCCGCGCTCTTGATCCCGAGCTGTTCCATGAACTGCACAAGATTCTTGTTCACCTTGTTCAGCACCATTTCAGCAACTTCCATAGTCTCCGCATCGGTAACGCGCTTGCCTGCCACAAAAACAGGCTCCTTGCCCAGCAAGCCGACCCACTTGGAGATCTCCTTGCCGCCACCGTGTACGATAACCGGCTTCATGCCCACGAGTTTAAGAAGAGCAACATCCTTGATAACATTTTTCTGGATCTCGGGATCCACCATTGCCGAGCCGCCGTATTTTACAACGACGATCTTCCCGCTGAATTTTTGAATGTACGGGAGTGCCTCGATCAGCACGTCCGCACGATTGATCCCTGAGAGATATGAGTATTCCATTTCTTTTTTCCTTTACAATACAAAATATGTGCTCGGATCCGTGAAGCTTCAGCTTCTGTAATCCGCATTGATCTTTACGTAATCGTAGGTCAGATCGCAGCCCCATGCCGTGGCGGAAGCATTGCCCTCATGCATATCGCAAAGCGCCGTTACTTCCTTGCCGGAAAGGATCTTTGTGGCAAGCTCCTCGTCAAAATCCAACGGAACTCCGTTCTCAACCAGCTGTTCGCTGCCGTTTTCACTGCTTACCGTAATGTCAACCCTGTAGGGATCGAAATCCGCTCCCGAATAGCCGAGAGCACACATGATCCTGCCCACATTCGCGTCGTTACCGTAAACCGCTGCCTTTGTAAGACTGCTCTTTATGACCGAAAGTGCCAAAGTCTTTGCCTTGGCAACATCATTAACGTTTACGACCTTCACTTCAAAAAGTTTTGTGGCTCCCTCACCGTCTGCGGCAATGCTCTTTGCCATGAACAATGTCACTCCGCGGAGCGCCTCCTTGAAAATCGCATATTCTTCGCTGTTCTCATCCGTGATCTTTTTGTTTCCCGCAAGACCGTTTGCAAGAAGCATTACGGAGTCGTTTGTGGAAGTGTCTCCGTCAACCGAAACCATATTGAACGTATCCTCAATGTCCTCACGAAGAGCCTTGAGAAGAAGTTTTTTATCTACGGCCGCATCCGTTGTGATAAAAGCAAGCATGGTGCACATATTGGGATGTATCATACCCGAGCCCTTGCACATGCCTCCGATCACACACTTCTTTCCGCCGATCTCAAACTCAAAAGCAATCTGCTTGTTGTGGGTGTCGGTAGTCATGATTGCCTTGGATGCCGCTTCCCCTGCTTCCTTCGTATCGGAAAGCTTTGTGGCAAGCACCTTTGTTCCCATGACGATCTTTTCGATCGGAAGCTGCTTTCCGATGACTCCCGTGGACGCAACCAGCACCTCGGAATCCGTGAGCTTCAGTGCTTCTTTTGCAGCATCGCTCGTCCTCCTGCAATAGGAAAAGCCTTCCTCTCCCGTGCAGGCATTTGCTATACCCGCATTGATCACCACCGCGGAAACCTTTTTATCGGAATCCGTGAGTTCTCTGTCCCAGAGCACCGGAGCGGCTTTTACCACATTCTTTGTGTATGTTCCCGCTGTTTCGCAGGGCACTGAGGAACACACCATAGCCATGTCCGTTCTGTCCTTGTATTTGATGCCCGCTGCCGTACAACTTGCCGAGAAGCCCGCAGCTGCCGTAACTCCTCCGTCTATTTTTCTGATCATATGCAACTCCTGAATCTAATGAATTCCGTTTTCCGTTCCTACTCTTCGCCGGAATTAAAAGCGGTAATATTCTCTGCATTCAAAACAAAATCATAGAAATTTATATCTTCTCTTTCTTTCCAGCCCACCTGATGCCAAAAGGCATTACCGCCTTTGTTGTCACGGAAGGCCAGGAGCGAAACCTTGTTTATGCCCTCTTCCGAAAGCTGTCTCATGGCCCGCACAACCATTTCCTTGCCTATGCCCTTACGCCGCATTTCCTTTTTAACGCAAACGTGATAAAAGTAACCGGTCCTGCCGTCATGTCCGCAAAGCACCGAACCGACTATCTCATCCCCGCACACGGCTACCACGCTGGTCGTGGGATTTCTCTTTATGAACTTTTCAACGCCTTCTCTCGAATCGTCTATGCTTCTGAGACCAAAGCCCGAGATCGTCTGCCAAAGCGCATAGACCTTGTCGTAGTCGGAGGCCAGCATAGCCCTGATTATCACTCTGTCCATTCTTCAACCTACGGGAACATGGGAACAAGATCAAGCCCCATGTCTTCAGGTAAGCCAAACATGAGGTTCATGTTCTGTACCGCCTGACCTGCCGCACCTTTCACGATATTGTCCAGGGCTCCCATCATGATCACCCTTCCCGTCCTCTCATCGAGAACAAAATTTACATCTGTATAATTGGATCCCTCCACCCAGCGGGTCTCGGGACATATGCCCTTATTAAGAACACGCACGAACTTTTCGTTTTGGTAACAGTCTGCATATGCTTTCCGGATCATGTCCTCCGTCACGCCCTTTTTAACGTTGGCATACGCCGTCACAAGAATACCTCTGTTCATGGGTACAAGATGAGGCGTAAAATTGAGCATCACCTGTTCCCCACTTGCATATGAAAGCTGTTCCTCGATCTCGGGTGTGTGCCTGTGAGTAGCCACACCATAGGCCTTGATGTTCTCGTTAACCTCGCAGAACAGGTTGTCCGTCTTGGCGGAACGCCCCGCTCCGGAAGTGCCCGACTTGGCATCGATGATAAGGGTTGAAAGGTCGATGAGCCCCGCTTTTGCCAAAGGATAAACCGTGAGTATGGAGCAGGTGGTATAGCAGCCGGGATTTGCAAGGAGTCTTGTTTTCTTAATGTCCTCCCTGTTTATCTCACAAAGTCCGTAAACCGCTTCTTTAATGAACTGCGGTGACTTGTGCTCTATCTTGTACCACTTTTCGTATACACTTACATCCTTCAGTCGGAAATCCGCGGAAAGATCGATGATCCTGCATTTTTTGAGGACCTCCTCGGTAACTATGCCCGCGCAATATCCCTGAGGCGTAGCCGTAAAGATCACATCAGCCTTGTCCGCGATCTCTTCTATATTGTCATCTCCGCACTCTTCGGGAACGATCTCCGTGCAGTTTCTGAATACATCCGCATATCGCTGTCCCACATAGGATCTGCTTCCGTAATGAACGATCTCTGCCTCTTTGTGTCCCTTAAGTATTCTGACCAGTTCGTTGCCGGCATATCCGGTCGCTCCGATGATTCCAACCTTGATCATGTTTTTGTCCTTTTCTTACGCTTACTATTTTCTTACCTTTACAATAAATGCTTCATATTCAGCCGAAAAAAGAGGCTCATACGCTCTGTCCACCTCATAACCGCCGGCTCCGTTGTCCTTGTTGGGGTATATGCTGTAAACCTGGGTTCCTGCATCATAAACCACATCACCTAAGCTCTTTAGCATTTCATAATCAATACTTGTGGGAGCATACCACCACTCTCTGTAGAACATGGTATACTGCTCATCTTTTGAACTGCTGATATAGTCAATGGGTCCGCACCTTAAGGCTTCCGTATAGCCCACATAAATATAATCAATATCATACTTATCGATGATCGCCTTTGCCACTGCCGGATCCGAAGTGGAATAAAGGGTCAGCATATCTTCCTGTCTGTCTATTACCTTTTGAGGCTTTTCAACCGAACCGCCGTTTCTCCACAGCCATTCGTGATTGTACCAGCCGATGGGTGCGGGCCTTCCTGTAAAGGATGATATGGTGGCAAAAGGTTTATAGGCCGAAACAACCATCTGAGAGATAACATCATCCATTTCTGTGTTTTCCATTACCCACTTTACCATATCTTCCACAAGTGCCGCTCTGCTCGGTTCCTCGCCGGAAAAGATATTGTTTACCTGATCTCCTCCCAGCTGCTGTTTGAACCAGAACATAGAGCTTCTTTCCGATTCCGCCACCTGATCATAGCTGTTCAGGGTTCTTTCCCTTCCGTCCGGCTTAAAGATGTGACCGATATAACCTGTACATGCATTGTTAAAATAGAATATCGTCCATATGATGAAGAACGCTCCCGCAACAGCAAGCTTTCTCTGCTTTAAGGTTTCATTGAACAATATAAGTCTTGTAACCGTATAGGTCATTACAATGCCAAAGAGGATGAATGCCTGATAGCCAAGTTTGAACATCGTGTTGGTTCTTGCATAGGAGGAGCCGTAAATATCTCGAACGTATACAACCTCACACATAAGCACAAGACCTGTTGCACAGGCTGCGAGAGTCAGAGCAAAGAGATCCGAGAACTCAAGTCTGTATATGAAGGAAAAAAGGTGGTTGATACCGCCGTCTTTCTTTTCTTCGGCTTCATTTTCGTCCTTTACTTTCTTATATATAAACCCTCGCTTATGCTCCGGACGTTTTGCAACTTTTCCCTTTGCGACCTTCTTTCCCACACCTGCCGCAACTTTGTATCTGTTGAAAGAGATCATAAACAGTCCAACGCTGACAGCTATCGGAAGAGCCCATAAAACTGCAAGCTCATAGGGATCGGAATGTGAAAGCGGGAAGCCTATGCCTGCCGTCATGCTTTCAAAATGCATTCTGAAGGGAAGCGATACGATCAGGCTTATCATAACACACTCAAACGCATGAAGTCCGGTGAGTATCAAAGTATTCTTGTTAAAGCCGGTGATCACTGCATTCGAAAAGCAGATTATCGCACCTGAAACCACTATATAGATAGGGAAATCCCAGGAGTTTGTCATGCTGATGATACCGATTATAAAGCTTGCCATGATCACTGCCGGATCGAGAGCCTCATTGATCAGATACTTCACATCAACCTTTTCATAGCTGTCCGACTCTCTCGCTGCAGTCATTCTGTCCCAACGTCTCATGAGGAAGCCCAACAGCATCATTACGATCAAGAGCACGTTCATGATGTCGGTTACATGAGCATGCAGGTCGCCGAGGATGAAAGAGTAGGACGGAAATTCATGTATCAACTGTCCTTCGCCGTCTTTAATAAATCTGGTAGCATCCGGGAACCAATATTTCTTGGGTTCATCTCCCATCAGCTTCTGAACCGTGGGATAAATGCCACCGTAGAGTATAAAGTGCGCATTGGAAGCGAAGAACACCGCAAAGCCACCGAGCATTCCGCCTATATGCTGGCAAAAATCTGAGAAAGCAGCATTCTTTTCTTTGCTTCCAAACTTTTTGCCGTTTCTCTTCTCGTATTCTCCAAGGCCTCTTTTCAAAAGCTCCGCAACGATCGCATAAACCTGAACAAAGCCGACGGAGCATATGGTCATAAGACCGAGATTATATGCATAACCTGCGTGGGTATTGACAAGCTTGCCTACAAAGCCGCAGATGTATATGCCAAAGTAGTAATAGTTGATGGGTTCTCCGGAATACCACATGTCGTTTGCGGGCATATATTCCGTCCCCATTATGCTTGCCAGGAAACCGAAGTCCATGTATTTTTCGGTATCACTGGTGATGGTAACGCGAAAACTCTTCATATAGCAGAAGAAGATGAACATTATCAGGAAGAGCAATTCATAATACAGTATCCTGCTGACCTTCTTGCCGTCAAAATTTTCAAAGGGTTTCTTATCAGCCTTTTTGCAATAAAATGCATAAAACCCGTAGTTCAATACAGCGCATATGCCGAGAACTGCCCATGAGTTGCTCGTATTGAACTTCATGATCTTAAAGGTGGATAAAGCCCAGATCAACCAACCGCTTGCCTGAAGTCCGAACACCTTTCCTATAATGTAACCGCCGTCACTGAACCTGTTGAATACCGCATATGCAAGCGGGAAGAAAGCAAATGCCGTCGCAACGAGCACAGCCCACCACTTCATGACCATTCCGAAATCCTTGTCCAGCCACTTGCTGCCGATCAGAAGCGTGAATAACGTTACGAAGAAAAATGCCACGATAGGTATGATCGGAAGCCCCTGTTCCGCATTGTTGATCTTGTTTTGTTTCATTTTTTAGAACTCCTCTTAAATGAACGCAATAGAATATACATCATTTTGTATATTTATGCAAGTTTTATTTTGAATTTTTTTATTTCTCTTACAACCCTCGATAAAGGAAATCCGACTATATTGTAATAGTCCCCTTCGATCCGCTCAACATAAGGCGCGAACAGCCCCTGGATCGCATAGCCTCCGGCCTTGTCAAAGGGTTCCCCGGTGTCGACATAGTCTTCTATCTCTTCTTCCGTCAATCTGCTTACAAAAACCGCGGTTTCTTCGGCAAAGCAGGATTTAAAGATCTTCCCGTCCTTTTTCCCGGTTATGCATACTCCCGTATATACATAATGTTCTCTGCCCGAGATCATTCTCAGCATTTCACACGCTTTTTCCCGATCCGCGGGTTTACCGAGTATATGCCCGTCACAGGCCACCACCGTATCGGCACCTATGACCAGAAAATCATCTTTTTCGTCTTTTTCAATTCTTGCAAAGACATCCGTTGCTTTCATTTCCGAAAGCTCTTTGACCGTTTTGGACGGATCGTTGCAAGTGATCTTTTCTTCCTTTTCCGAAGTGACGATCCTAAAGCAGACACCTTGTTTTTCAAGTATCTCTCGCCTTCTCGGAGAGCCGGAAGCAAGAATAATATCCATCCGCTCACTCCTTTCCGAGCAAAAATGCACAGTAAATTCTATTATAATAGAAATCCCACTACTATGCAACCGCGAATCCCGATGAAAATTTATTAATAGTGCTCATCCCACGACTTATGCATACTTATAATATATACCGTAAATTTTTTTCAAATATATCTTGCATAATTATAAATTTTGTCGTATAGTAATGAACAAATTTACAACTATGCTACATTAAAAAGGAGAAATAAAATGGCTAAAGAAAAGGTTATCCTCGCTTACTCGGGCGGACTTGATACAACGGCTATCATCCCCTGGTTAAAAGAAAACTATGATTTCGATGTTATATGTTGCTGCATAGACGTCGGACAGGGCAACGAACTTGACGGACTTGAGCAGCGCGCAAAGTACTCGGGTGCCGAAAAGCTTTACATCCTCGACGTTGTTGATGAGTTTGTGGATGATTATGCAATCCCTTGCGTAAAGGCAGGCGCTGTTTACGAGAACAAGTACCTCCTCGGAACCTCTATGGCTCGTCCTCTCATCGCAAAGAAGCTGGTTGAGATCGCACGTAAGGAAGGCGCTACCGCCATCTGCCACGGAGCTACCGGAAAAGGAAACGATCAGGTACGTTTCGAGCTCGGCATCAAGGCTCTCGCTCCCGACTTAAAGATCATCGCTCCCTGGCGTTGCACAGACACTTGGAAGATGAAATCCAGAGAGGATGAGATAGAGTACTGCAAGCAGCACAATATCGATCTTCCTTTTGACGCAAGCCACTCCTACTCCCGTGACCGTAACCTTTGGCACATCAGCCATGAAGGTCTCGAGCTCGAGGATCCCAAGAATGCTCCCAACTACGATCATCTCCTTGTCCTCGGCGTTTCTCCCGAGAAGGCTCCCGACAAGGAAACCACTCTTTCCCTTACCTTTGAAAAGGGCGCTCCCGTTGCCTTAAACGGCAAGAAGATGAAGGCTTCCGACATCCTGAAGGAGCTCAACAAGGTTGGCGGCGAGAATGGCATAGGCATCGTTGACATCGTTGAAAACAGAGTTGTAGGCATGAAGTCCCGCGGCGTTTATGAAACACCCGGCGGAACCATCCTTATGGCAGCTCACGAGCAGCTTGAAGAGCTCATCCTCGATCGTGACACCCTTGCGTACAAGAAGGGTATCGGCGACAAGTTTGCGGATGTTGTTTACGAAGGCAAGTGGTTCACCCCTCTTCGTGAAGCCTTACAGGCATTCGTTGAGTCCACTCAGCAGTATGTAACAGGCGAAGTAAAGCTCAAGCTCTACAAGGGCAACATCATCAAGCAGGGCACAACTTCTCCTTACAGCCTCTACAACGAATCCATCGCTTCCTTCACAACCGGCGATCTCTACGATCACCACGACGCTGAAGGCTTCATCAACCTCTTCGGCCTTTCTCTTAAGGTAAGAGCAATGATGATGCAGAACAAGGATAAATAGAAAACAACTTTAAAAGGGCAGGTCCTTTACGAACCTGCCCTTATTTTTATCTCTTATTTGTTTGCGTCCTCGTTTCTGATCTGCGCTCTCTTGATCTTGCCGCCCAGGGTCTTTGGAAGTTCATCGACAAATTCAACGATACGCGGATATTTGTAAGGCGCGGTCGCATGCTTAACATGGTTCTGCAGCTCCTTGATCAGTTCATCCGAAGGCTTGTAGCCCTTCGCAAGAACGATGGTTGCCTTTACAACCTGACCGCGGATGGGATCGGGTGCTGCGGTGATGGCGCACTCAACAACAGCCGGGTGCTCGATCAAAGCAGACTCAACCTCGAAGGGTCCGATACGGTAGCCTGAGCATTTGATAACGTCGTCATGACGTCCCACAAACCTGTAGTAACCGTCGTTGTCCTTCCATGCCACATCCTTGAGATTGTAATCTCCGCCCTTGAAAGCGGCCTCTGTCTGTTCCTCGTTCTTGTAATAGCCGATGAAAAGTCCTACAGGAGGATTTTTCCTTACTCCGCAGATAGTGATCTCGCCCTCTTCACCACTCTCGCACTCTTTTCCGTCTGCGTCCATGAGTTTGATGTCATAGATGGGTGAAGGCTTACCCATGGCACCCGGAATGGGCTCAAACCAGGGATAATCCGCAAAGAGAACCGTTCCTTCGGTCTGTCCGAAGCCTGTGTGTATCTTTCCGCCGGTAAGTTCAAGCCAGCGGTTGTAAACCTCGGGGTTCAGAGGCTCGCCCGCAGTGGCAAAGTTCTGAATGCTCGAGAGGTCATATGCCTTAACATCCTCCTGCAGCATAAATCTGTACATCGTAGGCGGTGCGCAGAAGGTGGTAAGCTTGTAATCCTGCATGACCTTTAAAAGGTTTGTGGGGATAAACTTCTTCATGTCGTAGCAGAAAATGGTTGCGCCGCAGATCCACTGTCCGTAGATCTTGCCCCAGCCAAACTTGGCCCAGCCGGAATCGGAAACGCTCATGTGAAGCTTTCCTTCCTGTACTCTTTGCCAATACTTGGCGGTAACGATGTGGCCTAAGGGATGGAAATAGTTGTGGGTAACCATCTTGGGCATGCCCGTGGTTCCGGAGGTGAAATACAACTGCATTATATCAGTACCCTTGGTAGCCTCCGCTCCGACCGGTCTTTCAAAAACATCGGAACACTTCATGAATTCCTCATCGAAGTCGATCCAGCCGTCCTTTTTAACATTGTCAACCAATGCATACGCGGTGACGCCCGGCATTTCGGGCTTTGCAAGTTCAACCTGTCCGATAACGTACTCATCGTCAACGCAGACCATCATCTTTACTCCGGCTGCATTGCAACGATAAGCTATATCCTTTTTGGTGAGCTGCAGTGTTGCGGGAATAAGGATAACTCCAAGCTTTATCAAAGCCGTGGCGCAAACCCAATACTCCCAGCGGCGTCTGAGTATCAGAAGAACAACGTCACCCTTCTTGAGTCCCAGAGACTTGAAATAGTTTGCCGCTCTGTTGGAAAGCTTTGACATATCGGAAAAAGTAAAACTCTTTTCATTTCCGTCATCATCGATCCAGAGCAGACATCTGAGCTCCGGCTTTTCAGCCGCCCAGCCGTCAACAATATCAAATCCGAAATTGAAATTCTCGGGTGCGTTTACTTTGTAGTTCTTTTTAAAATCCTCGTAGGAATCAAATTCTGTTCTCGGTAAATATTTCTCTAACATTTTAATAATCTCCAATCGCTGTCGGCTACTCCGCGATCATTGTAAGGAAGGTTGCAGGCTTATCGCCGTAACACTTCTGACCGTGTTTGTAATTCGGGTTAAAATAGATGCTGTCGCCTGTATTTAAAATAATCTCCTGGTCGTCAAAGACGACGACGACACTGCCCGAAATGACAAGATTGAATTCCTCTCCCTTGTGACTTACAAGATCCGCAGGTTTGTCCGAGGGATCGAGCGTAACAAGGAAGGGCTGCATTATTTTGTTTGTAAAACGATAGGCGAGATTTTCGAACTTATATCCCGGATATCTGTCTGCGTTCTGGCCTTCACCCTTTCTCACAACCTGATAGGTGCGAAGCTTGGCGCTTGTACCGGTCATGATCTCGGAGAAATCGACGTGATAAAGCTTGGCCAAGGAATATATTACGCTGATGGGAACGTTTGCTGCGGACTTTTCATATTCCATGTAAGTATCCGCGGGAATTCCCAGCTCCGATGCAACATATTCGGGGGTATAATCGCAGGCATCACGCAGAGCATGGATCCTTTCGGCGAGTTCTTTTAATTCGTCTTCCATAGCTGCTCCTTTCGTGGGGAACCTTAAATGCTTTAATCGATCTTAACGATCCAATTGTGCTCGTCAGCAGCCTTGCCCCACTGAATGGATGTAAGTGTGTCATAGAGCATCTGGGTTGTCTTTCCGATCTCAAAGTTGTTGATCTTGTATTCTTCGCCCTTGAAGATGAGTTCGCCGATGGGTGAAACAACTGCTGCAGTTCCTGTTCCCCATGCTTCCTCAAGTCTGCCGCTCTTTACAGCTTCGAAGAGTTCATCAACGGAGATCCTTCTCTCTTCTACCTTGAAGCCCTTTGCCTTGAGTAATTCTATGCAGGACTTTCTGGTGATCCCGGGAAGAACAGAGCCGAGAAGTTCAGGTGTAACAACCACACCGTCGATCTTGAACATAACGTTCATTGCACCGACTTCTTCAATGTACTTTCTCTCAACGCCGTCAAGCCAAAGAACCTGAGAATAGCCCTTCTTTGCAGCCTTCTCGCCTGCTCTGTAGGATGCGGCATAGTTACCGCCGCACTTTGCATAGCCTGTACCGCCGCGGACGGCACGTACATCTTCGTCTTCGATCATGATCTTAACGGGAGCAAGCCCTTCTGCATAGTAGCTTCCGGAAGGGGAGCAGATAATGCAGAAGGTGCACTCATGAACTGTGTGAACACCAAGCTTCGGATCCGTTCCGATAAGGAAAGGACGAATGTAAAGGGATGTGCCCTCGGAATGAGGAACCCAATCCTTTTCAACTTCAACGATCTTCTTGATGCACTCAAGCATTTCCTCTTCAGGCATCTGAGGCATGCAGAGACGCTCGGCGGAATTGTTCATTCTGCGAACATTCTCAATGGGACGGAACAGCTGGATCTTGCCTGCCGCTGTTCTGTATGCCTTGAGGCCCTCAAAGATCTCAGCACCGTAGTGGAAAACTGCTGCTGCAGGTGAAAGTACGAAATCTGCATAAGGAACGATCTCAGCATCCTGCCAGCCGCCCTCTGAGGTCCATTTGCGGATAAGCATATGATCCGAGAACACAGCGCCGAATCCGAGTTTGGACTCGTCGGTGGGCTTAGCCTTGGGTGCGTTTGTAAGCTTTAAATTGATCTTCATGATATTAACCTCCCATTTTTATTTACATATTATAGCCTGTTTCCAACGCCTTTTTGTTGAACTCAAGCATATCCTGATGCCTTGCGGAAATGATCTTTCCGAGCACCTTATCAACGGAATCCATCTCAAAACCGGGGACCTCCTTGATGAGTTTGCCTGTCATGATCATATTTGCAAGGGTATTGATGTTCATATCATTTGCTGTCTTTGTTGCGGGAACGTAGAATACTTCAACGTCCGTTCTCTCGACCTTTTTGTCGATGAGCGTTGAATCGATAAAGATCTTTCCGCCCGGAACAACAGAAGCTTCGAACTTCTCAAGTGAAGGGAGGTTCATTGCAACAAGCACATCAGGCTTGTTTACGATGGGAGAACCTATGGGATCGTCGCTGATGATAACGTTACAGTTAGCCGTACCGCCTCTCATCTCGGGGCCATAGGAAGGAAGCCACGAAACCTGCTTGTCTTCGATGAGGCCCTTGTATGCCATGAATTTTCCCGCAAAGAGGATACCCTGACCGCCGAAACCGGCAAATAACATTCTTGTTGTAGCCATCAGTTGTTACCTCCTTCAGCATAAATATCCTTGTAAACGCCGAGAGGATAGTAAGGGATCATATCGGTCTGAATGAACTCAAGCGCCTTCTCGGGGCTCTTTCCCCAGTTGGTGGGACAGGAAGAAATGACTTCAACAAGTGAGAAGCCCTTACCCTCTACCTGATTCTTGAACGCATGAAGGATAGCTTTCTTGGCCTTACGTACGTTTGCTACATTGTTAACGGCAACTCTCTCAAGATAAGCTGCACCGTCAACCTTAGAAAGCATCTCACACATCTTCATGGGATAACCTACAGTGTTAACATCACGTCCGTAAGGAGAGGTCTGTGTAACCATTCCGGGGAGCGTTGTGGGCGCCATCTGTCCGCCTGTCATACCATAGATAGCATTGTTTACGAAAATAACAGTGATGTTCTCACGTCTTGCGGATGCATGAACGATCTCTGCCGTACCTATGGAAGCAAGATCGCCGTCTCCCTGATAAGTAAACACGATCTTGGAAGGATCGGAACGCTTAACGCCTGTGGCAACTGCCGGAGCACGTCCGTGAGCAGCCTGTACGCAGTCAACATCAAAATAATCATATGCCATAACGGAGCATCCTACGGAAGCCACGCAAATGGACTGTCCCTGAATTCCCAGTTCGTCGATAGCTTCAGCTACGAGACGATGGATGATTCCGTGAGTGCAACCCGGGCAATAATGCAGGGGCGCATCTGTTAAAGCTTTGGGTTTATGAAATTCAGCCATTAGTTTTCACCTCCGTTTACTTTTTCGATGGAGGCAAGCACCTCTTCGGGCGAAGGTATCATACCGCCCGTGCGGTTGCAAAGATAAACAGGTTTTTTGCAACGCTCGGCAAGCTCAACATCCTGGATCATCTGACCCATGTTCATTTCAACAGTGATAAACGCCTTAACCTTGTCGGCAGCCTCAAGAATGGGCTTCTTGGGGAAAGGCCAAAGGGTGATGGGGCGGATCATTCCGACCTTTATGCCCTTAGCACGTGCTGCAACAATGGCATTCTTGGATACTCTCGACGTGATACCGAAGGAAACAACGCAGATCTCTGCATCCTCCATCATATATGATTCATAAAGTACTTCGTTCTCTTCTACTTTCTTGTACTTCTCAAAACGCTCAAAATTCTTCTGTTCAAGCTGTTCAGGCTTAAGATAGAGTGAATTTACGATGTTTCTGGGTCTTTTGCAATTTGTTCCGGTGAGAGCCCAAGGCTTCTCAACCTCTTCGATCACAATATCATCAATGGCAACGGGCTCCATCATCTGTCCCATTGTTCCGTCTGCAAGGATCATACATACCATACGGTACTTGTCCGCAAGGTTGAAGCCCTTTGCCGTAAGCATAGCCATTTCGGAAACGCTTGAAGGTGCAAGCACGATGTTGTGATAATCACCGTGGCTTCCTCCCTTTGTAGCCTGGAAGTAATCGGACTGTGAAGGCTGGATGCCTCCGAGACCCGGGCCTCCTCTCTGTACGTTAACCACAAGTGCGGGAAGATCGCATCCTGCGAGGTAGGAAATACCTTCGCTCTTTAATGAAACTCCCGGTGAAGATGAGGATGTCATAACCCTCTTTCCGGTTGATGATACGCCGATAACCATGTTAATGGCGGCAACTTCGCTTTCAGCCTGTAAAAATGTTCCGCCGATCTTGGGCATACGCTTTGACATGTAAGCCGCAACCTCAGTCTGGGGTGTGATCGGATAACCGAAGTAGTAACGGCAGCCCGCCTTGATTGCAGCCTCGGCAATGGCTTCATTACCCTTCATGAGTACTTTCTCTGACATAGGTTTTCTCCTTCCCTTTACTTTTCCACTGTAATTACGCAATCAGGGCACATGAGTGCACATGATGCACATCCGATACAAGCACTCGGATCGATGCATTTTGCCGGATGATGTCCTTTAGCATTCAATGCTGTTTCATCCAGGGCAACGATTTTCTTGGGGCACGCGGTAACACAAAGTCCGCAGCCCTTACAAACATCAGTCTTAAATGTAATACTTGCCACTTTTGTTTTCCTCCTTTTGACTCCCGTAAACCACTCGTTTAAGCGAATCCGGATCAATTGTTGTTGATTGTTTTATACTATCTTGTCTTGCAAATGTATGACCATGAGATCATCGATCTTGTCTTTGACCTCATCGTAAATATTTTTTGTGACGGTAGTAAACCTTATCGGTATGCCCGCCGTCTCCGAAACCTTTTTGGCAAAAGCAACGCTCCCAAACACATCCTCGGCCGTTGTTTCCACGCCAAGATTCGAATCGTTTACGATGCCCGTAAACTTCATGTCTGCCGTAGTCTCGATCTCATGCATTACCTCGATCGCGAGCTCCGGCGTTTTGGATAAAGGTCTGAACTTGTTCAGGACAAGCAACAGTTCATAGTTGTTCTCGGCTTTGATCGCATCCGCATATCTTCCGAGAGCCGTTGCTCCTCTGTCATCTCCGCCAATATCGAAGATCGCATATCTGTCGTGAATGTCCACCAGGGAGTAGATCTCTGCCGGAAGCGCCGGAAGATCGACATTGGATCCCGCATATACGGACGAGATAAGCTTTATTCCGTTTTCTTCCAGTTCCTTCTGGCTGTCCTTTGTCCTGAAGTAGGGATTGACTATATCAAGATCGGCTATTGCCACTTGAAGCCCCATCTTTTTCAATTGCAAGGCATAGTTTACAGCCACATTGGTTTTTCCGCTGCCGTAATGTCCGGCAAACAAAGTCACTCTTTTCGGTTTATCCATTTTTCTTCCTATATTATGTGACGAACGGTAAAATGTTCGACCTATAAAAGTATAATTATTCAGTTTATATCTTTTTTATGTATTTTGCAAGGATTTTTTATTTAACGATGTAAAGTGATACCATTAAAAAATTTTACATCATTCAGAAGTCTGTCTTTTAAAGTGCTTTTCTGATAACCTTTCCGCTTATGGTCTTGGGTAATTCAGTCCTGAATTCCACAATTCTGGGATACTTGTAAGGAGCCGTTTTTTCCTTGACGTAGTTCTGGATCTCCTTCTTGAGTTCCTCGGTACCTTCCTTGCCGTTCACGAGAACTATGCACGCTTTGACCACCTGTCCTCTGACCGGATCGGGAGCTGCGCAGACGCCACACTCCAATACGTAAGGGAGCTCCATGATAACATTCTCGATCTCGAAGGGTCCGATCCTGTATCCGGAAGATTTGATCACATCGTCTATTCTGGAAACATACCAGAAGTAGCCGTCCTCATCCTTATAGGCGATATCGCCGGTGTGATAATAGCCGTCATGCCACGCTTCCTTCGTTTTATCGGGCTCTTTGTAGTACTCGAGAAGAAGTCCGCAAGGTATACCGTTCTTTGTACTGATGCATATCTCTCCGTTTTCGGCTGTTCCCACGGGATTTCCGTCCGTATCGAGCAGCTCAACCTCATATGCGGGCGAAGGCTTCCCCATTGAACCCGGCTTCGGCTTCATTCCTACAAGGTTTCCGATGGTAAGTGTTGTTTCCGTCTGTCCGAAGCCTTCCATAATGTCAAGGCCCGTAGCCTGCTTGAACTGATAGAATACTTCGGGGTTCAAAGCTTCTCCGGCTGTGGTGGCATGCTCTATGCAGGAAAGATCGTATTTTGAAAGGTCTTCCTTGATGAACATCCTGTACATCGTAGGAGGTGCGCAGAATGTGGTGATCGGATACTTTCCGAAAAGCTGAAGGATGTCATCCGCATGGAAGCGCTCAAAGTCATATACAAACACGGCCGCTTCATTCAGCCACTGACCGAAGAGTTTCCCCCAAAGGGATTTGCCCCAGCCCGTATCGGAAATGGTAAAATGCAGACCCTGAGTTCTTACGCAGTGCCAATACTTGGCGGTGATGAAATGTCCCAAAGCGTACTTACAGGAATGAAGCACCATTTTGGGATAGCCGTTGGTTCCGCTGGAGAAAAGCATGATCATGGGATCGTCGCCCTTTGCGCTGTCAGCGGTTCTCAAATATCTTCTGGAGAAGAAAACGAATTCATCGTCAAAGTTCCTCCAGCCTTCCTTGTGACCGCCCACAATGATCTTGTTCTGAAGAAAAGGACATTCCTCGGCTGCTTCATCGACAGCATCCGTTGTACCGTCCGAAATCGTACATACGATAGAATGAATGTCACCGGCCTTGAAACGGTAAACAAAGTCATGTGACTTCAGCTGATTGGTTGCAGGAACAACGATGGCTCCGATCTTGTTGAGAGCAAGAAATGCTATCCAAAACTGATAGTGACGCTTCAAAACAAGCATTACCCTGTCGCCCTTCTTGATACCGAGTGAAGTAAAGTAATTTGCTGCCTGGTTTGACAGTTCCTTGAATTCCTTAAAAGTGAATCTCTTTTCGTTCTTATCCTTGTCCAGGTGGATCATTGCAAGCTTATCGGGTTTTGTTCTTGCGATCTCATCCGTAATATCAAAAGCAAAGTTGAACTTGTCCGTATTCTTGAAGTTGATGCTGCGGAAGCTTCCGTCCTCGTTATCAACGCTGTCGATGAAGTTCTCGTAAACAAGTCCCTTGGTCTGCTTTGCACGAACGATAGCTTCCGTCGCAAAGCCGTTATCCTGCTCATCGGAGGCCATTATCATAGCGATGAACTTGCAGGCTTTTCCGCCCACAGCGATCATTCCGTGAGGCTTACCCGAGGTGTAATAGATGGAATCACCTGCATTCAGGATCTCCACATGCTCTCCTACCTGTACCTTTAAGGATCCTTCAACGATATAGTCAAATTCCTGACCTGCATGTACCGTTGTATGGATAGGAAGATTCTGCAGTGACTCATCATAGTCATAGGTTACAAGATAAGGCTCCGCAAGCTTTTTCTTAAAGTAAGGAGCAAGGTTCTGTATGAGTTCTCCCGCCTCATTTGCTGTTGTCAGTCCCATTCCTCCTCTTACCACATTGTAGGAAGAAAGTCTTGCGCTCTGACCTTCGATCAGTTCCGTCATTTCCAATCCGAAGGCAAGTGCACACTTGTGAACGAAGGTAAAGGGAAGTTCTGCTTCTCCGTTCATATACGAGTTGAAATGTTCCATATCAACTTCTGCTTTTGCTGCAAGCTCTTCATCGGAATAGCCCTTGATATCCTGCATATCACGGATCCTGACGACGACTTCATTCACTTGTTCTTTCATTTCCGGCTTAACCATTGTTTTTCTCCTTTAATATTGGATGTTGGTTGGTTGTCTTGAGGACTTGTGATATCCTTATATAACAAAAAGTCCCAAGACTAGTAAACTAATCTTGAGACGAAATATTCATTCCGCGGTACCACTCAATTTCCTGCTTGGCAGGCTCTTTAAGGTCTTACAACCTCTTTGCACTAACGTAGCTCTCACGTAGGCCACTACTCACTTTCGCTTTCGCATCCTCAGCTCGGAAGGGATAGGATTGTTTTAAGTTCTTACAGGCTCGCACCAAACGCCTGCTCTCTGAAAAGAATTATTAAAAGTCCGTCTTCGTCACAGCTTTTATTGAATACCTTATTTAATTGTTGGTTACTTTACCACTTTAACCTGTCCTTGTCAAGCATCTGTTTTATTTTTATTGCTTATGCAATTGATAAGCCGCCTTCAATGCTTTTACGCGCCGTTCCGAGATCTCCATAAAACCTATGTTCAATACGGCAAAGAAAAGCAAATAGAAAGGCATTACCCATATTCCCACTTGCTGCTGCAGATGTCCGAAGGCCATGGGCATACAGGTGTTTGCCACGTATGCAAATACCATCTGAAGTGCAATGACCGCGGCACTGAAACGACGTCCGAATTTTTCGGGCGCCATATGCTGGATGGCGGGAAAAACAGGAGCCATTCCGCTGCCCACGAGGAAAAATCCGACTGCCGCCGGTATCCACGGTGTTAAAGGCAGTGCGATGAGTGCTATACCTGCCAATTCGATCCCGATGCCGATGCGTATGAGTTTAATATCTCCCGCTTTATTTGAAATGAAACCCGAGATCAGCCTGCCCAGCATCAGCCCGCCGAAGATCAGAGAACCAAAGGAAGCTGCCATTTCCTCGCTGACTCCTTCCTTTACCCCAACAAAGTAGCTGGAGGTCCAGAGAAAGCAGGTCGCCTCCCCCGCGCAATATGCAAAAAAAGATATCAATGTCGCGATCACACCCGGCTGTCCGATCGCTTCCCTTATGCCTGCTCCTTCCGTGCTCTCCTTTTTCTCGGATTGCGCGTTTTTCTTCCAAAGAGGAAGCGAAAGGATGCACACCAGCAATATGCCCATCTGAATGTAGGCGGTCCAGCGGTAGCCCTCGTTCCAACGCGCATATCTCAACGCGAGCGCCATTATGTTGGGACTGATCACCGCTCCCACTCCGTAAAAGCAATGCAGAAAATTCATTACCGATGAAGGGAAATTGTTTGCCACATAATGATTCATGGAAGTATCAATAGCTCCCGCACCGAGTCCGTAGGGCACGGCAAACAAAAAAAGCATCCCGTAGCAGCTTGAAAACGAAAAACCCAAAAGACCGAATATAGTGAGTGCTATGGATACAATCACTATCCATTTCGTATGAAATCTCCTGATGAGCCTCGTACTGAACAACGCTGACACAATGGTCATTCCGGAGATCGTCATTCCCACATATCCCGCATAGGACGACGGCACTCCGAAATCCGCCTGCATGATGGGCCATCCCGATCCCAACAGTGAATCGGGTAAACCCAGACTGACAAAGATCAGATAAATGATCGCCAGTAACAATGAAACCATATTTAATTCCTCTCTTATCTTTTATTCCCTTATTATCTCTTGTCCCTCAAAAATCACATAACCATTTTACTCATGTTTTGCTCTTAGTCAATCCAAAACTGCCCACCGCACAGAAAAAGCCCCGGACATTACATCCGGGGCAGATCTATGCGAATTATCAATTTACGAAACCAACTGCGGTACTGGTCATCGACTTACCCTTGTAGGTAATGGTCACACGAACATATTTATGATGTGTCTGTGCATATACCGACTCGTAGGTTGCTCCGTCGGGCACATCATCCGAAATAGTCAGTGTCTTGCTATTTCCCACTCCTTCAATGACTGTCCATGCGGTCGCATTCTTGGAGGCTGCGCACTCCCATGTGAAGGTAAAGTCGGAAGGATTTGCTGCCAGCTTCGCGCTGAGATTGGAGCTGGGATTAGCAGTCAATGCATAACCGAGCTTCGGGCTTCCGGAAATGAAAGCATAGGTCAAAGCTTCACTGTAATCAAGACTCGGTGAACAGATCCTGTAAGGAGAAGGAAGCGCCGTCTTGGTTCCTGTCTTTCTGATAACGACGATCGATCCGCTGACCGCTCTGCTGTATGCGATCTTGGTATAACTGTTCGCCTTTAAGGTGGTCCAGCTCATGCTTGTAACGGGAAGATTGGTAAAACTTGATGTCTGAACGGCTGCACCCGCATTGGGAAAACCTGTAAGACCGAATCTGACGGCATCTTTGGGTGTAATGACCGCCACCTGGAAATCCTCGTCATTTGCGTTTGAAACCTGAATTCCGCCGTTACCTGATTTTGATTGTACATATTCAACGGTAATATTGTTAAACTCCGCATCGGAGATCGTTCCCGTAACAGGTATGGTGATCTCAGTCACACGGCTCGCTGCTGCCCTGCTTGCGCCTGCGGTTCTGACATAAAGCGTACTCTCGGCAGTGATAGCCGCAGAATTTACAAGCCCGAGAGCCTGCTGCGCGAGAAACTTGGTTACTCTTGCCGAAGTCGTGATCGGTGAGATAGCTGTCAGTCTGTCGGAGGAAGGAACCGTGGGCTCCGTAGTTGTCGCATTGGTTCCGTATGCAGGGATCAACGTCCAGTTGACGCCGTCCAGTGAAAACTCCTGACCGTTCTTGAGGTTGATCGTTCCGTCTGTCATTGTTACATTCACGACAGGTCCCGGAAGTATCTTTGCAAGAGTATATCTTGCAACAGACGAAGCTCTGCGTCCGATCCCGTTTGCATCATTCTCCTGGCTTAAGGATTTGATCCTGAATTCCAGTGCACCGCCTCTGATCTCCATCTCGTGAGGATCCAGCGAGGAAAAATCATGCCAGTTTCCCGTGGTGTCCTTGCGCCATTCTATATTTTCAAGGTCCGGATAGGTCTGATCCCTGTTATTTACCTTTTTGAAGAAAATGAAATATCCTGTATCTTCGCCGAAATGATCTGCATATGCGGGCTCTGCGTATTTCCGTTTCCATAGTTCGGAATCCGTGATGTCCGTAGCAAGCAATGTTCCGGTAAACTTGACGCTAAGAGTCTCCTGCCACTTGATGACAATACTTGATACTCTTGTATGAACATCTCCGCAGATGTATATCTTAACATCCGCATTATTTCTTGCCCATGATATATCAAAGAGTGCCACATTGTTTCTCAATTCGCATTTATACCATTTCGATATATCGGATGAGTAAACATCGGTAAAATAAATTTCAGTATCCCGATCAGAAGCAGTCAGACTTGTTTCATCGATCCTTACGGACTGCATATCATAGTCGACGACGATGAGGTTACTTGGAACCACTGTCCCGTTTCCTGCCGCATATACTCCAATATCGGCAGACGGTGCTGCGATCAGGCATACGAGCATAACACAAGCCATAAGCCTTGATATCAGTTTTTTGATCATCTTAGCCTCTCCTTCCTGTTGCAATCATTCCCTGAAATATATTCAGTGCTTTTCATCCAAAAAAACAGGTGTTACCGCATTCAAACGATTCATGCTCTTGTAATACTTGTCCGCTGTTTGACGGCTCACCTTGAAGTTTTTCTTTCCTTGGCGAAGCTCCTCCGCCTTTTTGTCCAACATCTCTTTATTCTTCTTTTCGAGACCCGAAACGGAAACACTTAAGTCGGTAAGCTCCACAATCAAAGCTTGGAGCCTGCGAATCAGATCCGCATGCTCCGCGCCTTTTTCTTTTATTTCCAGAGAGATTCTGTCATATAGTGTCTGAAAGCCATCGTCCATCTCGGTAAGCTGTTCGATAAGCTTTGTTTTTTTGTCTATCGCGGCATTGAAACCGTTTTCATCGATCTCTTCCGTCCGCAGAGCAGTTTCCTGCTCCTTAGTCGCTTCGTATATGTCCGTCAGAACCTTTTTCTTTCTGCCCAGGACATCATACATAACACGTAAATATCCGCCCAGATCCATTTTCTCTTCCATTTTCTCTCCGTTTTTATTTAACGAACATACATATGATTCTGCTTCATGATCTCTTTCCAAAGATCTCTCATCTCACGGATCTGTCCGAGGGCCTTCTCAAGGCTTTCCTTATCCTTCTTGATGTTGGACTGGATAAGAAGATTGTTGATGAATTCGTAAATAAGATCGAAATCCTTTGCTGTCTCATACTTGAAATCCAGAGTTGCTCTGAATTCGGTAATGATGTTCTGAACCTTGATGATATTGTTGTTCACCTTCTCATAGTCGTTTGTCTCGAAGCCGAGAAGTGCAATATTGCAGAACTTGATCGCGCCTTCATAGAGCATCAATGTGAGCTCGGCGGGAGATGCTGTGTTTACCTTGGTTCCCTGATAGAGTGTTGCTGCATTCATAGCCATATTATTGTCCTCCGATATTGGTTTTTTATCCACTTTCTATTTATGCCGTGGGTGTTTGTCCGAGCATCTGCGCCAAGGATGACGACCGGCTCTGTAAGGTTGCGAGTGCCTTTTCCATTGCGGTAAACTGCTTATAGTACCTGTCCTTCATATCATCGATCCTCGATGTGATGCTGTCCAGATCCTTTTGATATCTGTCCAGATCCGTCTTGTACTGCTTATCGTTGTAGAAGGTAAGTGCACTTGATATGCTGGTCTTTCCGCATTTTTCACTGAGTGTTGTATAAAGGTTTGAGAATATTCCGCTTAAAGCATCCATTACCTTGTCGGGATCCTCATTGAGTGCTGCCTGCAATCTGTCCGTATTGCTCGCATAGATCGGATCATCCGCGTTTCCGTAAATATGGAGTTTTCCGCGTTCCGTATAGTTACCGGTCACTATGCCATAGGTGGCAAGTGAATATTCATTTCCTTCGTCATCCGTGTATGTGCTCTGAAGAGCGGACCTCATTGCGGACATGAGGCTTCCGAGAGTGGAATCTCTTCTGAGCAGTGAGCTCTTTATCTTGTTCTCCCACTGTTCTACCTCATTATCGCTCATGGACTCCTTTTGCTCATCTGTAAGAGGATCATAGCCTCTGGCAGAATCCGCATAATAGAGTTTCCCCATTTCCTCGAGGAGGTTGTTGTATTCGCTTACCGCCTTCTTGATAAGATCGTAGGTGGAAGAAGTATCCTTTCCTACCGTTACGGTAACACTGTCATATTCGCCGGTACTTTCATTATAGGTCGTTCCCAAAAGATCAAGAGTGAGTCCGTTTACAGTGATGCTGTTTGCAGAACTCTCCATTGTTGCTCCGTCAATTACGACCTTTGCATCCTTCGCCTGTGTAACGACCAGATCGCCGGGATTGGTTTCCGTAACCGCAGCACCGGTAATTCCCGTACCGAGGCCAAGCCCCGTGAGATCTCCTGCAGCTGTGGGATTGTCCATAGCAGACTGATATGCTGTAACTCTTGCTTCAAGGTCATCCCAGGCCGCCTGCTTTTCCGCATCGTCCGTGAGATCTGCCCACATGAGATCTTTTATGTTCTGCATCGCATTGTAGATTGCGATCCTTTCATCCGTATTGGAGGCATCCGTACTGTTAACGTCATAGGAGTCGTTTAAAACCGCTGCCAGATCTTCACTGTCTGCCGTAAGGATCGTGTTTACCGCGCTTTCATATACAGCCTTATCTTCCGCTGCCATGGCGCTCACAGTGTCCGCAGAAATAGCATTTGTCACGTTAGCCTTTGCTGTAACAAATGCAGCGCTCTCAGATGTGGAAGTGATGGTGAATCTGTTATCCACGCCGCTGTCTTCGGAGCTGAAGAAGAATCTTCGCTGGTTCACATCATAGCTTGCTTTGATGCCCGCTTCCTTTGCCTTATTGATAACATCCTTTATCTTTGTGTTATTGTCGATCGTAATGGTTGCAGTCTTCTCATCGGCAGTTCCTGCCTTTCCGGTAAACGTGATCGTTTGTCCCACAAGCGGAACCGGATTGGACTGATCCAGCTGCTGAAGTCTTGTCTCGGTTGTGTAGGCTGCGGTTCCTGCCAGCTTTGCTCCCGTAACATATTGAGAGCTTGCTACATTCATCACCCGAATTGTATGCTGCCCCACAGCTGCACCGGAAGCAGCTGACGCCTTGATCTTCGATCCGTCGGAGCACTCAGCCGTTTTTGTCTGATATGCGCTCTTCAAACGAAGTTTAGACGCATAATCCGTGTAGAAGGAGTAGATTTTTTGGTTAAGGTCCGACCATGCGGTCGTCGTCCACTTGTTAAGTGTTATTTTGTTGTCGACTTTGGTCTTTTTCGCTGTATGCCCGCCTACCATTGCTTCAACAATGGCGTCGGTGTCAAGACCTGAGATCATTCCCGATAATCCGATACCCATATCTTTTACCTCCAAATTCCTTTTTTTGTTTTACAGCTTCCTTGCGTATAGGTTAAAAAGTTACCTTAGCGATCATCTCTGCTCGTCAATCAGAATGCCTGCCACTTCCCACATCTTGGAAAGCATGTCCAGAGTCTCCTCCGGCGGTATCTCCCTGATGACCTCTTCCGTTTCGGAATCGATCACCTTTATGGATACACGTTTTGTATCCTCATGATAAGAAAATTCGCAACGCGTCTTTTGGTTCATCTTTTTATTAACCTCTGCGATCGCGTTCCTAACATTCTTGTTTTTCTCTATAACCTTTTCGGTCTGTTCCTTTATCCTTTTGCTAACAGTAGGACGGGACGACTCTTCCTGCTTTTCGGGAGTCTTCTGAGTCTTGACCGATTCGGCTTTTTCCGCCTTCACGGGCTTTACTGCCGCTGTTTTTGCAGCAGGCTTATTATAAACTTGTGTGGTGTTATTTATCTTATCTATTCCCATTTTTTCGCCCTCCGTTAAGAAAACACAAAACTTTTCTCTGTATATTGTATCGGTATGCCACGATCAAATGTTAACGAAAAAATCTAAAATTTTTATAAAAAAAGTGCAGGATTCTCATTCCTGCACCGGATTTTTGTTTTATAAGAGTTTAGCAAGATCTGCAGGATTCATAGTCTCCTTAACAGCTTCCTTGTTTGCTTCCTGAATCTGCACATAAATCTCTTTTCTGTAGATGGGTACGGACTTGGGAGCATTAATACCAAGCTTAACCTGGTCGCCTCTCATCTCGAGGACGGTAATTTCGATGTCGTTTCCGATCACAATGGATTCGCCTGTTTTTCTTGATAACGCCAGCATCGTCTACTCCCCCTTTGCTTCTTTTTTCTTCTGAATAACATCATAAATGTTAAACTTAACCGGATGGTCACTCTCTGCAATTACCTGGCAGCCTTTTCTGGTTTCAGAGTTTATGATGATGGGAGCCTTTAAGTTGATAGACATCTGTGTAATATCCGAAGGAACCGTAAGCGTTACAAAAACACAAACCGTATCGGGTCCCAGTTCTCCGAGAGGAGCAAGAAGCTCATCCTCAACCTCGGGATTGTAATCGGTAATGACCGAAGACGGCATAATAACAGGCAGAGCCATAGCAGGCTCCTCAACGCTCTGTAACCATTCGATCGCAGTGTCATTACCATTCTCGTTGTTATAAATGAGAGTGAATCTGCGGAGATTTTCAAAGCCGATAAGACCGCGATCAAAAGTCAGGATCTTGCTGTCATCAAGCTCAACTTCTCCAAAATAACGTGTTTTTACAAGCATCTGTAAATCCTCCTCTTTTGGCTTCTCTATGAAATATAATCTAAAAGTGACGATCTGACAAGCTGCGAAGTCGCATTTAACGAAGAATCGTAAACGGTCTTTGCAGACTGGAATTTTACAATGGTGTCCACAAGGTCGGCATCTTCGTTTTCCGAAAGCAGTTCCTCGTAGTCCACCGCCTGGTCATCGAGTCTGCTCTGCGTGAGCAGCAGCCTCTTGTACCTGCCTCCGAGATCGGCTACACATACATTTGTGTTTTCCTGCTCCTCGGCCGTGATCGTGATACCTCTCTGGAAAGCATCCGTCATCAAAGCGGTTCTCAATGTATATTCAGACTCAAGCTGCTCTCTGATCTCTTCGAGCTTTTTGATCCTGTCTTCGGAGTATCTTGTGTCCGAAAGCATCTTATCCACCTGAGTGAGCTGGTCTTCTATGCTTGCTACCGCCTTTACCGTATCCGTAATCTCGGTGATCGTTCTGTCGATCCTTGTTGTAAAGGCATCACAGCCCTGAGTATTGATCGTAAGCTTCTGATTAAAGTTTACTTCATATCGGATGTCCTGATCTTTTTTAGTATATGTCACTTCCTTGCCCGTTGCAAGTTCTTTTGCGGTACAGTCATAGTAATGCTCGGGCCTCAGATCGTTCTGTTCGAACTTTGTTTTCTCGAAGGTCACCTTGATATCCTGTGACTTCTGCATCTGTTCATAGATAGTTTTTCCGAGAACAAGTTCGCCCGTCTCTCTGATATAATTTATCTCCTCATCGGAAATATCATATGCTGCGGGATCTGACACGGAAAATGAATTAACCGTAAGTCCTCTCGCCGCAAAATTTGTTCCGTATTCCGTGCTGTGCTCATTTCCGAGAGTATCGGTGTAAGATATCGCAGGGAGCACATCATCCAGATTATCATAGCCCAGTGCCAGACGATAAACCGTTTTTGTGGAAGGCATATTGGGATAGAGCGCATCCCAGTCAGTTGCATAATTATCATTGGAAAGATCCAGATCATCTATGTTTATGCCGCCTGAAATAACGGTAACCATTTCGATCTTTTCGCCGGTAAGCGGCTCTGTTATTGAATAATTAACCTCCTCCGTATCCTCGTTGAAAACAAGGGGAGTGTCTGTCTTGTATCCCGAGAAAACGTATCTTCCCGCATAGTTCGTATTGCCTTCCTGATAGAGCTGCTTTGCATATTGCTGCAGATTGATAACGATGGAGTTTCTGTCCTCCGCAGTAAGATGATCGTTTGCACCTTGGTTGCAATATGTGTTCATGGAGGAGATAATGGAGTTGATCGTTTCAAGCGATCCCTCGGTAACTTCCATCCAGTTCAATGCATCGGGAATATTCTTTCCTGTGTACTGTTCGATCTCCGTAAGGTTGGTTCTGAACTTAAGTGCTCTTACCGCAACGATCGGATCATCGGACGGTCTTGTGATTTTCTTGCCTGAAGAATAACGACTCTCAAGAATGTCAAGAAGGTTTTTGTTTGTGTTGATGTTGTACAACGCATTGTTGGTCATCATCTTATTGGTAATTCTCATATTGTTCTCCTTCCCGCACTTCGATAAAGCATATTATTACTCTCTATTTATCGGCACTTTGATCTCAAAACTTAAATTCCTGTTTCATTAATCAGTTTGTCATATATTTCCTGCATTACGGAGATCACCTTTGCGCTTAAGGAATATGCTTCCTGATAGCGTACAAGAGCCATAGCCTCTTCATCGGAATCGACGCCTGAAACCGAAAGTCTCTGGTTGGAAACCGACTTCAGGATATTCTTCTGGCTTTCCGAGGTCTCCTTGCTGGCCTTGGTATCTATGCCCACCTCGGCAACAAGAGTCCGAAGGAACGATGCGGGGTCGCCCTGTTTGAACATGTTTACATCGCCCTTTAATGCGATCAGCTTCTCCACCACATCGTTTCCGCTGACTCCGTCCACAAGGTTTGTGGTTGTTGCCAGCATTGAGGGATTGTCCATAACGGCACTTCGAACACGCAGGTTCTGAGCCGTAAGCATGTAATAAGAAGTGAATTCCTCGTTGGTATCCGAGGTTATGTATGTAACATCGGTATCTGTCGTGTTATTGAAATTCCCGAGTAAGTACTCTTCGCCGGAAACCACATTGTAGCCTGTAAAGAAAGAAATATCCGTTTCTCCGTCCAGACTCTGTCCCGTACGATGAACATTGTTGAAATTCTCGGCAAAGGTTCTGATAAACTGGTTCAACTGAGCCATATAGTAAGGTATTCCCTTATAGTCAACCTTACTTCCCACATTTACCGTCACTCCCTGATCGTAATTCCTTCTTGTGGGCTCCGCCATCTGGAAGACATATTCATACTTTCCTTCGTCATCAACAGTAACCTCAAACGAGTTGTATGTATACATACCGTTTCCGATGCTGAGTGCTCCCTGGGGAGGGATATTCAGATCAGCAACGTTGTTAATGTTTGTATCCGTGATCCTGAGCTGGGTTTCGCCAAAAAGTATCTCGTCCGCTCCGCCTCTCAGATCCTCGAGGTTGTTTCCGTCACGAACCTCGAACAAAGCCTTAAGACTTCCCGCCATCGTTCCGCTGCTCGGATGAAGCTGATCTCCGTTGATCCAATAGATGTCATAGAGACCGTCGATGTCGCAGAGATTTCTCTTATCCGTTCTGGGTTTACAGGTTAAAGTGTTTACTTCGTAGGTATCCACGAGAGTGTTTCCGTCAACCTTTACAACAAAGGCTTTAAGCCCGTCGGTACCGAGTTCTCTCTCCGAGGTTTCCACATTGATGATCTCTGAAAGCTGATCCACAAGCAGATTTCTCTGGTCTCTTAAGTCGTTGGCATTCTCGCCTCCCACCTCAACGGTGTTGATCTGCTTGTTGATGGTAGCTATCTGATCCGCTATGGAATTGACCTTCTGTATCTGGTTCTTTATTTCGTAATTGCACTCATTCTGTATGCTCTTCAGATTGGTATAGAGTGAATTGAAGTATTCGCACATAGACTGCGCATAGTTTGTAACCTGCGTTCTTACAGTCATTCCGGAGGCATCCTTTGAAAGTTCCTGCAGGGAATTGTACATATTGTCAAAGGAAGTGGTGAAGCCTTCGAGCTCGATCTCATTCAGGTAGCCCTCTACTTCCTTCATGAAGTAATACCGTTCACCGTACAAGCCACTTTCGGAGTTTGTGGAACGATACTTCTCATCGTAATACTGGCTTCTGCTCTGCTCAATGGAATTGACCTTAACACCCGTTCCCAGCATACCGTAAGTATTGAACGTTGAGATTGCCTTGTCTGCCGATTGATTTACGTTCTGTTTTGTATATCCTTCGGTTTCAATATTGGAAATGTTGTGCGCCGTCGTATTCAATCCCGTCTTGGAAGCGAAAAGTCCGGAGGTTCCTATTGTAAGTCCGAAAAATGTTGATGCCATACAGTCTTCCTTTCCGTATTACTATCTGCCGAGCGTATCCAACAGATGCTCCAGCATTTGGTTTACTGCATTAATGAATCGTGAATTGGCGTTATAACCCTGCTGATATTTGATAATATTCGTAAGGTCCTCATCGGAATCCACCGCATGCACGGCCTGCCTCTGATTATCCACGCTGTTAACAAGGTTTTCCTGGCTTTCGAATACTTTTTTGTATTTTTGACCATTGGTTCCCAAAAGACCGATCATCTCTGTATAATAACTGTCAAAATTCTGTTTTGAGAAGTTACTGGGAGATATGGTGTCAAACTCATCCTGCCAAGCGGAAAGAAGAGATTCGCAAAGCTCTATGCTGAAATCGCCCGTTCCCTCCGGATCGGAAAGAGGGAGCAGCGAAGGGTTCTTTAAGAGCTTATCGTTAACCTTGATCTCACCGATCGTAAAGAGTGAATAATTGTTTGCCGCATCTTCCCCGTTAAGCACCCTGGCCTCCCTGTGGTCTACCGTACCGTCATCGTTGACGATATCCACATGCTTTACCGTATACCTTGACATTGATTTTCTTTCGAACAGTGCTTCACCGGGCGTATCATTTTCATCCATTCCCACGGATGCCTTTTCCTCATCGAAGATCATTATCTTCGAGCCATCCGTAAGTTCCACTTCCTTGTTGGGGCAAAGAAGATCGTTTATGGTAGTTACGATACCGTGAATGAGATTATCGAACTGAGCCTGTGCGCTGACGCAGACAGAGCTTTCGACACTGATCTCATACTCGTTGACCGCCGCATCATAGTCTCTCATCGCCTGCTGGAAGGACATTCGATCGAACCAGCCGGTTTCATCCGTATATTGCTCTTCCGTAGGCTTGTCGGGAATGTCCGTGTATCTTCCCACCTTCTGACCTCTCGCAATGAGAAGCCCCTTCAGAGCGCCTATGTCTGTATCCGCTGCCGTGCAGGGAACTCTGTCAAACTTGAAAAGATCCACCGAATCATAGTTTACCCAATAGGGCTCGATCATTGAAGTTTCATCGTTGATCGGTCTTGTAGCCAGCGGATAGACCAGATCTTCCGTTACCATTGCATAATCTTCGACGTAAACGGTCATAATGCCCGTTGCATCCTCTTTATAGCTGACCTTTACCAGTTCCGAAAGTTCATCCACAAGATAATTTCTCTTGTCTCTCAGATCGTTGGCGTTTTCGAAGCCTGAAGCTTCCACCTTCTGAATGCTGTGATTCAAGTCATATATCTCGTTTGCGATCTCATTTATTCTGTTAACATAGTTTTTAACCTGAGTGTTCAGGCTGACCTGATAATTACCTATCTGTTTGTATATCTCTTCCGCTCTTTCAACGAAGCTTACAGCTGTCTGGATAAAGCTGGCGCGTGTAACGATGCTGTCCGGCTCCTTGCACATTTCCTGAAGAGCAACCCATACCTCAGCCATGGAGTCCTGAAAAGCTACCCCTTCCGTTTCACCGAAGATGTCTTCCACTTCGTTGGTGGACTCGTACTGCAGCCTGTAGTAGTTCTCACGGCCTACCTCTTCTCTGTAGGTCTTATCCAAAAACTGATCTCTTACCTGCTTGATCGTGGAAACATCGGTACCGTGACCTGTCTGCATCAGCCCCGTTCCCGTTCTTCCGATCGTCCTGTAGAAGGAGTCAGTGGTTTCCATCTGCTGGCGTACATATCCTTCCGTCTCAACGTTGGAAAGATTGTGACCTGCTACCGTAAGTCCGCGCTGATTTGCTGTAAGTCCCGATACACCGGTATACATTGCCGACATTAATCCCATTGACGTTTTCCTCCTTGTTGTTAGTATTATTCAATTAATTTTATCGGCTTCCCGATACAAAATCCTTACCTCATACTGAAACTTTTTCTTCCTTTTGGATGCAAAAAGCAAAAAAACACATCTGCCGAAGCAGATGTACATATCTTAGTTTTTCGCATCGAAAGTTCTCACAGTCATCATTGTATCAAACTGGCCGAACTGTCCGGCTTTTCGTGTGTAATTGTTCCCGATGTAGCTCCTGGAAGATCGTATCATATTCAGGTGATACTCGGAAATTTCAAGGGATTCTTTGATGAATCCGGTGTTTCTGTCATTTATCGTTTTAAGGCTGTTCAGCGTTTCCCTGAGAGCATTCTTGAGTTCGATCAACTGCTTCTTTACCTCGGGCTGATTGTCCATGAGTCCGATGAGTTCCTCAAGCTTGAGTTCCGAATTCCTTTTGTTGAGGACCACCTTCATATTGCTCATGATCCCCGCACGTTTCTTCTCAAGACCTTTAAGCTTCTCGATCGCCAGCTGCTCTTTCTCGGTAATATCGGAAAGCCGCTTGGTATCATTCTCAATGATCACCGCAGACTTTTGATCCGCCAGCGGGATAAGGTCGGTATAAATTTGTAATTCGCTCTTTAATGTAGCGATAAGTTCATCCATCAATCCTGCCATAGCATTTCTCCGTATAAAACCTGGAACACGCGGAACCCGGATCCATGATCCAAATCCCGCGCGCTGTAGCCTTTATTTACCGACATTCCGTCAGAACTTGATTGTCTGCTCAGACTGTTCCAAAAGCTTATCAGCCAGAGCACTCATCGGAACATTGTATGTTCCGTTCGCCATAGCCGTTTTAATCTCAGCTACCTTGTCCTCTCTTACATCGGGAGCGGCTGCAACTGCCTCCTTGGCTATCTGCAGATCGCGGCCGAAACCGGAAATCTGAACACTGTCCTTTGACACTGCTGTGGCGGATTCGACCTTTTTCATTTTGCCGTTTGCCTGATAAATCTGAGCTATTCCAGACATTGCATCAATTCTCATTGTGTCATCCTCCATGATTTATTATAAATTTCGCATTACTCTTAATTTAGGACTTCTCACAGCTCCTAACTTATATATCGGACGTAACGGGCAAAACTTAACTCTGAATAAATATAATTTTAAAAATTTTTCGGATGTTTTATAATTTTCCTTCCCAAACGACTCATCCATGAAGATCCGATTTGATCTTTGTGGTTGAAATTCCTGCGGTTCTGGGAAGATAGACGACCTCGCAGTATTCCTTCAGGAAATCGAACTTGCCTTTCCAATCGTCTCCCATTACAAACACGTCTACCTTATTGTCAACAACATCTTTTATCTTTTGTTCCCAGGTCTCCTCGGGGATAACTTCATCCACATACTTAACGGCCTCAAGGATCATCTTCCTGTCTTCATAGCAATGATAAGCCTCCTTGTGCTTTCCCGCGTTGAATTCATCGGTGGAAAGACCGACTATAAGATAATCCCCCAGTTCCTTCGCCCGTCTGAGCAGGTTGATATGGCCGACGTGCAAAAGATCATAGGTCCCATAAGTAATAACTTTCTTCATTATGTCTCCTTACTGTTCTTCCTCGAGATACTTTTTGAGAGTTTTAACGAGAACCTCGTTGTCTATAGGCTTGGCTATATGATCGTTCATTCCCGCTTCAAGAGCTTCTCTGATATCGGAAGCAAATGCATTGGCGGTCATAGCAATGATCGGAACTTTTGAGCTGTCTTTTCTGCCGGAGCCTCTGATGGCAATGGTTGCATCATAACCGCTCATTACCGGCATCATGACATCCATAAAGATGATATCGTAGTAATCCGTGGGCGATGCGGTAAACATATTGACCGCATCCGCTCCGTTAACGGCTCTTTCTATGGTCAGTCCGGCCATTTCAAGAAGCTCTCTGCCTATTTCCGCGTTAAGATCATTATCTTCCACAAGAAGGGCACGCTTTCCGGAATAATCCAATTCATCCAGTCTGCTCTCCTCATCCGTATCATGATACTCATTCTCGTTGATATCCTGGAGTTCGAGACGGATCCTTACGCAGAACTCACTTCCGTGTCCCTTTTCGCTCTTAAAGGAGATCGTACCGTCCATTGCCTCTATGTATTTCTTTGCAATGGTAAGCCCGAGTCCGGTGCCTTCCGATTTATTGATGTATTCGTCATCCTCTCTCGAAAAAGCTTCAAACAGATGCTTCTGGAACTCCTTGCTCATTCCGATACCGCTGTCCTTAACCTTAAAGACATAATCGGCTTCTGTATCGGATACGGGTTCTTCGGTAATATCTATGCTGATAAGCCCTTTATCATAGGTGTACTTGATGGCATTGCTCACAATGTTTGTGATTATCTCTTCAAGTCTTGTTCTGTCTCCTGCAACGGATTTATGGATCACACCCGTCATATTGAGAACAAGCATCTGTTCCTTAGCATCCGAAAGAGGAGTCATCATCTTAAGTACATTATCAAGAAGCCCGGAGATGGTGAAATAATCTCTGACCAGTTCGATCCTTCCCGTTTCGATCTTTGTAACATCCAAAACCTCATTAATGAGAGCAAGCAAATGCCTTCCTGCCTCGTTAATGGTATCCATGCAATATTGAACCTTTTCCCTGTCATCCAGATGCTTTTCGGCAATAGTGGCCATTCCCAGTATAGCATTCATGGGTGTCCGTATATCGTGACTCATTTTAGCGATAAAAGCGCTCTTTTGCGCATTGGCTCGATTTGCTTCGTTATAAGCCGCTTTCATTTCCTCTCTTGCTTCCAGCTCATCCGCTTTTTCCGCATCAATGTTCTTGCCCGCCACAAGGAGCATAGTCGCTTCGCCCTTTTCATTACGATCGGCAGCCATAACATCTATCCTGATCCAGCCTATCACCTTCGTCTTGCATTCGATTGAAAACAGATCGGTGTGACTGAGTTCTTTTACGATCTGATCGAAGTCTGCAAGCAGTTCGAGTTCCCGGTAAAACTGTTCATAAATCTCCGGGAGAACACATTTTGAGAACACCTCATCGGAATTACCGCTTGACGGGATCACGTCCCTGGTATAGTCCGTGGCATATACTTCTTCATATGAATGAGTTTCAAGGTTAACACAGTAAACACAGAAATATGCTCTGCTCAATGTACGGATCACTTTGTTATTATCCATAGATTCTCCTCCTGTCTGAAATTAAAGAGAGGTTTTCAGCCCTTTGAGTCCACGTTTTCTGATCTTGATCTTTTTAACGGGAATTTCCTTTCCCTTAAATTCGAAGCTTTCATCCGCCGGTGTCACCACGGTCACGAAAGCAACCTTGTCATTCTTTTCAGTCACTATTCCTTTTACGCCACGGCTGGTCTTCTTGAACTCCGCGACCTCCTCAAGGGCATAGCCCAATGAAAGTCCCGCATTGGTCATCATAATGACCTTTCTGTTCTCCGAAAGAATGTCCGTTGCAGTAAGTTTAACAATACCGACAACCTTGTCACCGTCATCCAGCTTGGTTGCCATAACCTGAGCTCTTGAAGTGTCGAACTCTATGCCCGAAACTATCTTAACATATCCGTTCTCGGTAGCAAAGAGCAATGAACATTCAAACAGCTCTTCAAAGCCTGTGTACAGAACGATCTCTTCCTTGCCGAGACGTATCATCTGATGGATCAGCGTACCCTTGTCCTTGATCCTTCCTCTGGGTATCTGATTAGCCTTAACCTGATACATGTTTCCTTCGGCCGTAAAAACACAAAGCCGATCGTTACTCTTCATTTTAATACAATATAAGAATTCCTTCAACTGGTCTGTTGAAGCTTTTAAATAAGTTGCGGCATCAACAGACTTTGTATAACCGAATCTGTCTATGAGAACATATATATCCTCGATCCTTTCCTCGACCACGTAATTGGTCTGCTCGATCAGGGTTATATCCGTCTTTCTGGGTGTTCCGAACTTTTTTCTGAATTCCAAAAGCTGTTTTTTGATGACCTTATGCAATTCCTTTACGGAACCCAGTATCTTTTCGAATTCCTTTATGTTGGAAGTGAGCGTTTCCTTTTCATCGATCAGCTTCCTGATCTCAAGTCCGATGAGTCTGGACAGCTGCATGGAAAGGATTGCATCCGCCTGTCTTTCCGTAAAGTCCAGCTTCTTTGCAAGAGCCTCCGATTTCTCGCTCTTGAATTTGATATCCGTTGTTTCACCCTTTGTAAGGCAATCCTTTGCCTGCTTAATTGAGGTACTACCGCGAAGGATCTCAATTATAAGGTCGATAACATCCGTTGCACGAAGAAGTCCGGACACCACTTCCATACGGTCCTTTGCCTTGGCAAGCATGGAATTGTATTCTCTGGTGTAGATCTCCTCCTGGAATACTATGAATTCCCTTATGAGGCTTTTAAGGTTGAACACAATGGGCTGCTGTTCCTTCACCGCCAGAAGGTTCACCGAATAGGTGTCTTCCATGGATGATTTCTTGAACAGACCGTTCAAAAGGTTTTCTACATCCCTGTCCTTCTTAACCTCTATAACAATTCTGACCTCCTTTGAGCTCTCATCTCTGACATCGTATATTTCCTCAAAGGTCTTGTTCTTCATCAGATCCACAAGACTTTCCACAAGCTTCGTCTTGTTTCCCGCACTTGTATAAGGGATCTCGGTGATGATTATATTCTTTCTGCCGTACTCACCGTTTTCTATTTCGGTCTTTGCACGGATCTTGATCTTGCCCTCGCCCGTTTCGTATATGCCCGCCAACGCATCGGAATTAACTATGACGCCTCCGGTGGGGAAGTCAGGTCCGGGAATGTAACTCATGAGTTCCTGCACCGTGATCTCCGGATCATCGAGATAGGCAACGCAACCGTCGATCACTTCGCCCGCGTTGTGAGGCGGAATGTTGGTCGCCATTCCTACCGCGATACCGGTTGTACCGTTGATCAGAAGGTTCGGAAGCAGTGCGGGAAGAACAGTCGGCTCCTTTTCGGAGTTATCGAAATTCGGCTTGTAGTCCACAAGATTATTATCGAGGTTCTCCAGCATCGTCATAGCGCCCTCGGAAAGCCTTGCTTCCGTGTAACGCATTGCTGCTGCCGGATCGCCGTCAAGTGATCCGAAGTTTCCGTGTCCGTCGATCAGAGGAATTGAGAGTGAAAAGTCCTCGGACATATGAACCAGCGCCTCATAGATCGAGGAGTCGCCGTGAGGATGATATTTACCCATTGTATCACCGACGATACGAGCACTCTTTCTGTGGGGTTTCTTTGGATCCAGCCCCAGCTCGGTCATCGCATAAAGAATACGTCTCTGAACCGGCTTAAGGCCGTCCCTTACATCGGGGAGCGCACGGTCGATGATGACATTTACCGCATAATCACGATAAGATGTTTTCATTTCCTCGGAAAAATCAATTTGTATAAGTTCGGCTGTTTTTGTCACAGCTTCTTTTTTATCTGCCATGAGTCATACTTCACTTTCAAATTTCTTTTATACATCAATGCTTGCGTATTTAGCTTCGGTCATAATGAACTCGCGCCTCGGAGGAACATTGGCACTCATCAGCAGGGAGGTCACCTCATCCGCTTCCAGGTTGTCCGAAATGGAAACCTGCGCCAAAACTCTCCTTTCCGGATCGAGAGTTGTTTCCCACAACTGCTCCGCATCCATTTCACCAAGGCCTTTATATCTCTGAAGGTTCAGTATCTTATGACCTTCTCTGCGGAATTTTTCCAGTTCGAAATCATTAAAGAGATACTTGGAGGACTTGCCTTTTTTTCTCGCCGTCTCGTAGTCCACCTTGTAAAGAGGCGGCATTCCTCTGTATACCTTGCCTTCCATAATGAGTTCAGGCATAAACCTGTAGAAGAAGGTCAGCATAAGAGTTGAAATGTGAGCTCCGTCCACGTCCGCATCCGTAAGGATAATGATCTTGTCATATCTCAGTTTTGAAATATCAAAATCATCGCCTATGCCGCAGCCGAAAGACGCTATCATAGTCTTGATCTCGTTGTTTGAAAGTATCCTTTCGAGAGGTGCTTTCTCAACATTCAATATCTTTCCTCTCAACGGAAGCACTGCCTGGGTCTTTCTGTTTCTTGCCGTCTTTACCGTACCGCCTGCGGAATCACCCTCTACGATGTATATCTCGCATTCCTCGGATTTCCTGGAGGAACAGCTGGCAAGCTTGCTTCTGGTGTCCACATCGTTAAGCGACTTGAGGACCGCATTCCTCGCCTTGTCTCCCGCTTTTCTTGCATTATATGATTTCATCGAGTTATCAAGGATAGCCTTGAGTTCTTCGATGTTTTTGTCAAAGTACCTGGTAACCTCCGTCGAAAACACATCATCAACAGCCTGCTTGGCGTCGGTGTTTCCGAGTTTTGTCTTTGTCTGACCTTCGAACTGCGGATCGGGATGCTTGATGGAAACTATGGCTACGATACCGTTTCTGATATCCTTACCGTCGAAGTTCTCATCCTTATCCTTCAAGATCCCGAGCTCACGTGCATATTTGTTCATGACACCCGTGAGTGCGGATTTGAAACCCGTTACCAGTGTTCCGCCGTCAACCACGTTTATTCTGTTGCAATAAGAATTGATCTGTTCGGAATAGGAATTAGTATAAGTGAAAGCCACTTCAACATCTATATCTCCGCTTTGTCCTTCAATATAGACCGGTTCCGGGATCAGTGTCTTGTATCCCTCGTTGTCTCTGGCAGCAGTCTTTGTCAGATAGTTTACATAGCTCTTGATGCCCTCTTCTTCGCAGAAAGTGACTTCCGTCTTGGCGATCTCATTCTTAAAGTTCAGGATCAGACCTTTGTTTAAAAATGCAGACTCCTTAAGATGCTTTGCAATGATATCGGGCTTAAATTCAACTGTTTCAAAAATAGTATCGTCCGGGTAAAAAGTAACCTTCGTACCCGTATCGGACTTGGCACACTTCCCCACTACCGGGAGCAGACCTTTTTCAAGCTCCACGGTGGGATGTCCGCCGTCCTTGTATTCATCTCTGTATACCTTGCCGTCTCTTCTGACTTCAACGATCATACGTTTGGATAACGCATTGACAACCGAAGCGCCTACGCCATGAAGACCTCCGGACACTTTATAAACGGTATTTGAGAATTTTCCGCCCGCATGAAGTATCGTATATACGACACGTACCGTGGGAATTCCCTTGGTGGGATGTATATCCACGGGTACTCCGCGTCCGTAGTCGGAGATGGTAATGCCTCCGTCTTTACGCAGTACAACATCGATCCTGCTGCAATATCCTGCCAGGTGTTCATCTATGCCGTTATCAAGTATTTCCCAAATAAGGTGATGCAGTCCTCTGGTGCCCGTACTTCCGATGTACATGCCGGGACGCTTTCTGACCGCTTCGAGACCTTCGAGAACTACTATCTGACTACCGTTATATTGTTCCATGTAAACTCACCAAACCTGTTTATTATCATTCGGGAATGCTTCCCTTTTTATATGCTTTAAAACGCAAATCGGAAGGCTTCACCGTTTTGGGGCAAAGCCTTCTTTCCCATAATTCTTATTTTTCATATTTGAAGATATAATCCAGCATCTTCATCGTCTGAGTATAACTTTCTTTCTTATAATCATTTCCGAGTGCTATGACAATAACTTCATTGCCGTCCACATCGCGACCGCATGCAGCCAGGCAATAACCTGCCTCGCTTGTGTAACCGGTCTTTATCCCTATGCAGGTGAAATTCTCGCTCCTAAAAGCACTGTCGGTCAAAAGGAGGTTGGAATTTTCAAGAACTACCGCCGGGATGTCTCCCGCAGCATGCATCGTATATACCTGCGTGCTTACGATCTCTCTTAAGGTCTTGTCCTCCATTACCGCCTTGGCGATCACAGCCAGATCTCTTGCAGTGGTAACATTGTCCTTGAACTTTTCGTTACAGCTTCCGTCCGCACCGACAGCATTGTTCAGCACGGTACCCGTAAGTCTGAGTTCATCGATCTTGTCCTTCATGATCTGTTCCACAAAGAAATCAAGGTTTTCTTCAATCTTGTACGCGATCGCTTCCGCAGCGTCTGCGCAGCTGGCCATGAGCATCTGATACAATCTGTCTTTCACGCTGTAGGTGGCATTCATCCACTGCTCTGCGGTGTAGTCCTTACCGATCTTGCCCTTTACATAGGATGCATAGGTAACCATCGCCGGATCAAGTCCCTGAACGGCAGCATTTTTATAGATCACGTCATTCCAGCGGAGTGTATCCAGGCTTGCCTCGCAAGTGTCATCAAGTTCAAACTGTTCAACGGCAATAAGGGCTGTCAGCAGCTTGGAAAGTGAAGCGGGGCTCCATGAGACAGTGTCGTTGTAGCTATGAAGTGTCTGACCCGTCTTTGCATCTATTGCAATATATGCAGCGCCTCTAAAGTCCACGTAATCTTCAAAAGTAACCGTAGGCACCTGTGTCGGTACCGGAGTGGGCGTTGAAGTGGGTCTGGGCGTATTGGTTGCCACAGGCTTCGGAGTATTGGTTGCCACGGGCTTCGGAGTGGGTGTGTTCGTGGGCGATCCTGCTTTAATGCTTGAATACGTACCGCTCAGGAAAGCATCACCGCCCTTAAATTTAATACGATACCATCCGTTACTGGTTTCTCCCGTAAGAGTAAACTCCTCGCCGAGCACCCCGCCTCCGATGGCGCTGTACTCGGTTCCGGGTCCTTTTCTGATGAATATGGAATCCACATTTACAACAACCGTTCCCGAACGATCGGTGATCGTAACATTGGTGAACACCAAAGGTGTAGGTGTTGCCTCGGGAGTAGGCGTATCAGTGGGCCTTCTTGTAGGTGTGGTAGTCGGCGTTTCCATTACCGGTGCATTTGTCGGAGCAGGAGTTCCCTGTTCCAATGCAGGAGTGTTGGTAACAAGCAGCATCGGAGTATTCACCACAGTCTGTGTGGGAGTAGGAGTCGGCTCTGTCACGGTGGGTCCTTTACAACCACTGAACAGTGCAGATGCCGTAATGACGATTGCAGCAGCCGCAAGACCGATCCATGTTTTTTTCTCTCTTATCAGTTTTCCGGTCAAATTCTTGTTTACCTTCATGATGATCACTATCATCGCAATCGGGAATATTAGTGCAATGATCATTCCTTTCTTAAGATTGTTGTCGAATACACCCGCAAATGTCCCGACAAGAGCGGGTCCCACTCCATATCCCAGATCTCCCGCAAACAGAAGCAATGCCATAGGCGCTGCATTCCCCGCGGAGATCTTGGATGAAGCCAGTGAAAATGTGCCCGGTCTGAGAATTCCTACGAAAAGACCTACCAGAACACAGCCTATAAGAGATAAGATTTCATTTCCCGAGAGTATAGCCATCAGATAGGCTGATGCTCCCAAACCACATCCGTATATCAGATAACGTTGCAATCTGATATCTTCAAAAAACTTACCAAACAATAACCTTGAGGCTCCGATGGCTGTCACGAACAAAAGCGGTCCGGCCAGTCTTGCGAAGATATTGGCAATTTCCAAAGAAACCTCTGTATAATATGCGATCCATTGTCCCATGGCCTGTTCCGTTACCCCCGCGAAAAACATCAGGAAAAACAGTACCCAGAACATAGCATTTCCAAAAAGCTTTCCCGTTCCTTCCTCAGCATCATCCTCCGGGGTGATGAACCGGATAAAAGCAATCGCCAAAGTGATCAATATAGGAATGACGGAAATGATAACCGTCAGTATTCTCCATTTTTCTATCCCTGCAGCAGCGAAGAACACCAGACTGATAAGTATGGCAACAACACTGCCCATGATATTCCAAAATTGTATGAGATTGATCCTCTCTTCGTTATCCTCCGAAAAATATCTTATCATATTTCCCACAGGGACTCCGATACAACCGGCTCCGATCCCGCTGACCAATGCTCCCGCAAACACCGCGGGCATTCCGCCCATATATTCGGGCAGAAATCCCATTGCCAAAAGGCCGAAGGCCATGACTGTCATTCCCGTCGCCAGGATCTGTTTGTATCCCAGCCTTTTCGCCAGCTTCATTGCGAAAAGGTTCATTACGCTTCTTACCGCAAAATGTAAAAGGATCAGCAGTCCCAGAGCAACAAATCCAAACCCGAACTCCTTTTCAAACCTCAGGAAGAGAAGAGGAACAAATCCATTAACAAGCCCGAGAGTTGCCTGAACGGAATAACAAACCGCCAAGACACTCCTCGTTCCGGATCTCTCATCATTCATTCTGTTTCTTTGCTCCATTCAATTTTTTATAATATTTCACAAGGCCGTCGACAATTCCTTCCGCTATTAGTTCCCGGTAGGAATCGGTCTTCAAAAGGGCATATTGTTCTTCGGATGTCATAAATCCGCATTCCGCAAGGACCGCCACCTTGGAAGTCAATAGCACATAGTAATCGTTCTCTTTGACCCCTCTGTTACGCATTCCGGTCTTTTCGCTGATCTCATTGACTATGAACTCGGCCAGCGTCTGACTCTGTTCATTTTTTTGAGGATTATAGTAGACCTCTCCTCCCTCGGAGGTAAGAGCATCCTTAGGTGCTTCGTTCAGGTGTATGCTCACAAATGCAGTGGCTTCCGACCTGTCATACATTTCCTTGCGCTCTTCAAGATCTACCCAGACATCGGTTTCTCGTGTCATGAGAACCGTGAACCCTAAGCGTTCCAGCTTTTCCTTAACTTTTAAACCTATATTGAGGTTTATCTCTTTTTCATATACATCCGCCTTATTGTTGGCAGTACTTCCCACATCATTTCCGCCGTGCCCCGGATCGATCATAACGACAGGTCCCGGAGTCGGTGTAACGAACACCGTCGGCAACGGTGTCGCAGTGATCCTCGGAAACATCGTCGGCGTGGGAGTAGGCGACACTGTCGCTATCTCATATGCCTTGATGCCCGAATTTATCAATCCCATGATCATTATACCAAGCAGGACGATAAAAATCAAAATCACAGTTTCCAATATTCTTCTTCGTCTCATCACCTCACGGTTGTGACGTGACAATCTTCTCTCCGGATCTCTCATAAACTCCCGTTGCTACCTGTTGTATCAGTTTTCTTCCTCATCCGGAGAAAAACCTTCGAAAATGAACAGCTTGTATTTGTTTTTAACTTTCTTCAGCACCTCGGGCGTTTTAACGGTCCACGCCACGGGAAGTGCTCCGAAAAGCTTCGTCAGCATAAACGAAAAATTGTTCGGATAGTCGCAGCAATATGCAATGAAATCCGGTCTGCACATCAGATCGCTCAAAAGGAAATGCACCATGAACTTTCCGAAGGATTCTGTTTTTCCGTCATCCTTGGCAAAATTGGAGGAAAGCTGTCCGCGAAGAAGTTCGGGTCTGTGTTTTCCGAACCATCTGACAGCTGCCGGGTGGAAGGACTCCACACAATATATGCCTTTATATTTCAAAAGAAGTTCGTTTGCAAGTTCGCATACCCTTGTATTTGAATCCACCATCTTTATCTCGACGATAAGCGGGACTTTTCCGTCTACAGCTTTCAGAACGTCTTCAAAAAGGGGAATGTGTTCCTTTGAGGAACACAGCGTCAGTTCGCACAGCTCGGCGTAGGTTTTGGAATTAACCGGAGCATCCGTTTTGCAGACTCTGTTCAGATCGCCGTCATGAAAGACCACAACCTTCTCATCCTTTGTCAGCTGCACATCCAGTTCGATACCGTAGCCTTTTTCCACAGCCTTCAGAAAAGCGGGAATGCTGTTCTCCGGCGCATCACTTTCATTGTTATGAAAGCCTCTGTGAGCATAATAATACCCCGCAAAGGGCATTCTGTCGGCCCTGTTGAACAGCCTTGGCATAATGAATATGCAGTACAGCAAAAACAGGGCTGACAAAATTATCAACACTATATAAATAGTTGTCGGCATTTTTTCCCTCCGATAAAAGGTTAAAACGCAATTTTTTTTATTTTGAGAGGGCCGAGATCCTTTCCTCAACCTTTGCCATCATGCTCTTATAATTCTCAAGCTTGCCCTTCTCTTCGTTTATCTTGCTCTCGGGAGCCTTTGATATGAAGTTGCTGTTGGCAAGCATGCCCTCGCAGCGCTTGATCTCGCCCGTAAGACGATTCTTTTCCTTGGCAAGTCTCAGAAGTTCCTTGTCGATATCAACCAGTTCGGCAAACGGAATGTAAACCACTGCCTTGGGAAGAACCGCCGAAACAGCATCTTCCGCAATGCCCGTCTTGTCTGCCTGTACAAATACTTCGGAGGCGTAACCGAGAACCGCAAAGAAGTTTCTGTTTTCCTCGAAGATCTCTCTTACCGCTTTATCGGCAGAAACCACAAAGACCTCAGCCTTACGGCCGGGAGCAACGTTCATGGACGTTCTTACGTCTCTGATGCCCTTAACCGCTTCCTTGATCATCTCGATGGCTGATACCTTCTTTTCAAAGGCAAACTTCTCATCATAAACCGGCCACTCGGAGATCATGATCGACTCGTTGCTGTCCAGGATACCTTCCGCTTCCTTCAAGGTGCAGAAGATCTCTTCCGTAACGAAAGGCATATAAGGATGCAGCAGCTTCAGCGCATCCGTCAAAACATGTCTGAGAGTCCACATTGCGGTAACCTTGGATGCAGCGTCGTCTCCGTAAAGACGGGGCTTAACCATCTCAATGTACCAGTCACAGAAATCATCCCAGATGAAATCATTTATCTTTTGAGCCGCAACACCAAGTTCAAAGGAATCAAGGTTCTGTGTAACCTCTCTGATGCAGGTGTTGAGCTTTGAAAGGATCCAGCAATCGGCATCCTCGAGTTTCGAAAGGTCTATGTCCGTCCCCTTGTGATCAAGACCCGCTTCTTCCATCTGCTTCATGTTCATCATGATGAAACGGGAAGCGTTCCAAACCTTGTTCGCAAAGTTTCTGCTGGCCTCAACTCTCTCCCAGTAGAAACGCATATCATTTCCGGGTGCATTTCCGGTAATAAGCGTAAATCTGAGAGCATCAGCTCCGTACTTATCGATGACATCCAGCGGATCGATACCGTTTCCGAGGGACTTACTCATCTTTCTTCCCTGTGAGTCTCTTACAAGACCGTGGAAAAGAACGGTATTGAAAGGCTTCTCACCCATGTTCTCATAGCCTGAGAAGATCATTCTGATAACCCAGAAGAAGATTATGTCATAACCGGTAACAAGAACATCCGTAGGATAGAAGTATTTAAGATCCTCCGTCTTTTCAGGCCATCCGAGTGTCGAGAAAGGCCAGAGAGCAGACGAAAACCACGTATCAAGTGTATCAGGATCCTGTGTCAAATGTGTGCCACCGCATTTAGGGCATTTTGTCGGTGCGTTTTCGGTCTTCTCAACGATGATCTCACCGCAGTCCTCGCAATAATAAGCGGGTATCCTGTGTCCCCACCAAAGCTGACGTGAAATACACCAGTCCTTGATATTGTCGGTCCAATTGTAATAGGTTTTTTCAAGTCTTTCGGGGATCAGCTTTATGTCGCCGTTTTTGACAGCATCAACGGCAGGCTTTATGAGCGAATCCATCTTAACGAACCATTGCTTTTTAATAAGCGGTTCTACTGTTGTCTTACAACGATCGTGAGTACCTACATTATGGGAATAATCCTCAATGCGAACAAGAAGTCCCATTTCCTTCAATTCTTCAACGATCCTGTTTCTTGCTTCATATCTGTCCATTCCCTTGAACTTTCCGCCGTTTTCGTTGATCGTGGCGTCATCGTTCAGAATGTTGATCTCGGGAAGGTTGTGACGTTTTCCGACCTCAAAGTCGTTGGGGTCATGAGCAGGTGTGATCTTAACCACGCCCGTTCCGAAATCCATCTCTACATAGGGATCCGCAATGATGGGGATCTTTCTGTCGACGAAGGGCAACCATACAAACTTGCCTACAATGTCCTTATAGCGGTCATCCTCGGGGTTAACCGCAACAGCCGTATCACCGAGCATTGTCTCGGGTCTTGTTGTGGCAAATTCAAGGAAACGTGTCTTGCTGACAGTTCCGTCGTCCTCGATGAGAGGATACTTTATATGCCAGAAATGTCCCGCCTGATCCTCATATTCAACTTCCGCATCGGAAATGGAAGTCTTACATACGGGACACCAGTTTACGATCCTTGAGCCCTTGTAAATAAGGCCCTTTTTATAGAGATTTACAAACACTTCCTCGACTGCCTTGTTGCAGCCCTCATCCATGGTAAAACGCTCTCTGTCCCAGTCGCAGGAGGAACCGAGCTTCTTCAGCTGCTCAACGATCCTTCCGCCGTACTGTGCTCTCCACTCCCAGGCTCTCTTTAAGAAGCCGTCTCTTCCGAGGTCATGCTTGTCTATGCCTTCCTTTTTGAGGGTCTCGATGATCTTAACCTCCGTAGCAATGGAAGCGTGATCCGTTCCGGGCTGCCAAAGAGCATTGAATCCCTGCATTCTCTTATATCTGATCAGGATATCCTGCATCGTATTGTCAAGTGCATGTCCCATGTGGAGCTGTCCCGTGATGTTCGGCGGGGGAATAACGATCGTGAAGGGTTTCTTCTTCGGATCGGGCTCTGCATGGAAGTACATGTTGTCCATCCATTTTTTGTAAAGCCGGCCCTCTATCTGTTTGGGGTCGTAATTTTTTTCAAGTTCCTTGTTCATTTCTATAATATCCTTTCAAGTGTTTCTATTCAATCTCTCAAACTTATGATTTTAGCAAAGTATCACTGATTAGTCAATCCGTACCTTTCCATGACCATCTTTACTTCGATCTCGTATTCCCTGTGTTTCACGGCAAAGCTTTGAAGCGCAAGTACCGCACTCTTCTTCTGCTGCATATTGAAATCGATGGCTTTTCTGAGTTTCTGACGACGCACATTCAATCTGTGGCGCACCTCAACCATTTCACCCGCATCCACAAGTGCTTCGCACTGGTAGATCCAGATACCCACGTCATTTACGCCGCAGGTCTTGAGACGGCTTCTCAGGTCATTGTCATAAAAATCTATCAGCTGTTCGGCTTTTTTGAACCGCTTTTCCTCTTCCACGATACGATTGTATTCATTCAGATTGAACTTAAGCTCGTTTGAGTCGTTAACATGATACTTCTCGTAGTTATAATCCAGCACGTTCGTCACGTTAACATACTTGATCTTCGTTTTGTTCAGCAGCGAGATCGCACGTTCCATTTTGGCTTCGCTGTTCTTCATGGCAAGGATCATCTTCCTGTGCACCAGGAAGAAATAGACCGCACACAGACCGCCAAACGCCACGATCACTGCAAACACGGCGGTAACGTCCGCTTCTCTGACCGCTCTTGCCACGATCAAAAGGATCAATGCTATGCCTATAAAGACCGTCGCAAAAGTCAGCAGCTTTCGGTTAAAATCGGTCTTTGAAATACATTCTACTATATCATCGTCAAGACTGTCTCTCTCCCGTTCGAGGGCCTTGAGATCTTTTTCCACAAGAGCTTTGTAAGCCTCGTTTTCCTTAAGCTTCTCTATCTCTTTTTCCACGCCTTCCTCGTCCTGCTCGATGGCATATCGCTGCGCGATCGTGATCTTCGGAGGAGTGTGCTGCATGGCAAGTCTCTCTTTATTGAGATTGATTATCTTGTTTGCTGCCTCATTGATCTTCGCCCGCTCTTCCTCGCGTACGGAATCTATTTTCTGTATGTCCGAAAGGTAACCCGTGACCACCTCATATTCCTTGCGTGACTCAAGGATCTGCTTGTCCGCAGCTGCGATGATCTCACAGTTGCCTTCCAAAAACGTCATTCTGGTCTCTCTGTCCGAGAAGGCGCTTTCGTTGGCCCGGTTTTTCACTCGGTCGGCAGTGATCTCCGGCTCCTTTTTAATTTTTCTTTTTCTGAAAAAATCGAAAAGACCCATATTATCTCATTTCCGTCATTCGTTGTATTTTATGTATTGCTCTTTCATTTCCGCGGTAAGTTTACCGACCACGTTGTAAAAATCGGTCACCCTCCCGGATCTGAGAAGCTCTTCCGCTTCTCTCAGTTCGTACAGTTCCGCTTCATCCGAGGCTTCCAGTTCGGTGCTCAGGACCGCGGATCTGAGCCATGCGGCAGTCTCTTCCGAGACATCATAGACCTCCATGGCCATTCTCAGTTCTTCTTTCTTTTCCCCGAATTTAAGTGCAAGCAGGTAGGACCTCATGGACTCTTCACGCCCGTTCTTTTCATATGCCTGTCTGAAACACTCGGCGGCGGATTCAAATCCTTCGGTATGCAGCAGGGCTATGCCCATATTGTGATAGATGTCTCCGAGATTTTCCGATGTTATCCTGAACTCCGGAGCTTCCTTTACCAGGTTTCTGTAATTTATGATGGCATTTTTGTAGTTTTCAAGGCTCAGATAGCTGTCCGCTTTCTTTTTTATCCTGATCCATTTTTCGGTTCTGTCAGCCCTCGAAAGTGCTTCGATAAAGTTCTCGATCTCTTCCCTTACCAGATAATCGCAGGAGCAAAAGCAGACCGTCACGAGATCCTTGAGCGGAGCATCTCTTTCTATGCAATCCGCAAGCAGATTGGCTCTTTCCTTAAGTCCGAGAGCCTCATCCATGAACACCGCAAGATCCCGATCGTACAAAAAGTCCTCGCAAAGCTCCGGGTTGCCGATTATGCAATAACACAATTCCTCGACGGAATGTATGCTGAGCTTTGAATTTCTAAGCAGATATGGTTTTTTTGAATAGTTACCTACGGTAACGATCATCTTGCCCATAAAGCAGTTCCTTTTACAACATTATCGTCTGTTCCGACACTCTGAATGTCGCAGGCTTGATCTCTCCGAATCCAAGGTCGCGCACCTTGATAACAAGGGTTTTTATGTCCACGAAACGAACGGAGATCTCCAGGCGGTTGGTCTTGTTCTCGCCCGAGATCAGACCGTAAAGTGAAAAATTGACAGCCTCAGTGTGCCCGTTTCTGTAATCTCTGATCCTAAAAACTATATTGTTGATGTTATCGGGTATCATGAATATCTTTTTTTCCGCCCCCACGAGCGGGCAGCCCGCCTCGATCAGCGGCACGAATTCCACCGTAGCATCTCTGTAACCTTCCACCGAAACGCTGTGAAAAACCTCCCCGTCACTCAGTATGTTGTCCCGAGGCTTTTCATTCACTGCCCTGTAACATGCTCCCGAAGAATAGAGGTTCTGTCCCGAAAAGATCTTAAGTCCCGGAGACGCATATTTCCTCAGAACATTCTTGATGCAGTCATCCTCGGCAGCCTTTCCCGTAACATACATGCAGTTCAGATTCCTGTTCTGCATCAGCACAAAACTGATGATGTTCTCAAACGCTTCCGCCCTCATCCGCCTGTCTTCTATGCCCGCAAGGCCGACCTTCAGCGTTCTGGAGCCCTCGAGTCTTTCTATGTAGGCAGGATAATTCCTGGTCCTGTCCGCCGGGTTGAAGTAATATGCCTCTATCCCGTCGGCGGAAATGTCCACTCCCACCACGTGCTGTCTGCGACGCAGTTCGTCGGTGTTGATTATATACATCAAAAACGCATTTGCGTGATTTATAATGAAAAACCTGTCATTATCATATCCGAGCATCCTGAGAGCATTCGAAAGCCTTCTTTCGTCGTCGGCGTTCATTTCTTCTCCGGTAATGCATATCCTGGAAAATGCGGCTCCGGCGAAGCACTTTCTGATCCCGTTCAGAACATCTTCCAAAAAGCCCGCCAAAAGTTCCGTAGTATCATATTCTCTGCCGTTCAGTACGGTCTTATCCGCAGCTTTTTTCCCGTACAGTGCAGACGTTCCTTCGATATCGTCCGCAAGGCTTTTTCTCACTCCTTCGAGACCTGCGACACAGCTCCCGTCGGAAAGAGGTACGACAAAAAGAGGTATACGCTCGCCATCCGATCTCGCCGGCACCGTAAAGCTTTTGGTGAAGCGTTCTTCTTCATCCCAAAGGCCTACATATACCTCTTTTTCGTAAAAATCCATTCCAAGCACCAATGAAGCCATTTTTTACCCCTGATCTTTTTTGATCATATCGCCTTAAAGTGCCGTTTTACGGCATATTCGGTCAGATAATACTGTTCAAGATATTGCAGGACCGTCTTGTCATCCTTAAGCTCTGCGGCAATAAGGATATTGTTGATCTTGTCATATTTCGTAGCCGTCCGTCCGTCGGTAGGATCTTCGAGACAGGCTATTGAATTGCTTTCCGTGATCTCTTCCTTTTCTCCGTCGGACTCCGTAATGAAATACTGCAGGACCTCTCCGTAGAAAAGGATAAATTCCTTGGTAAATATGCCATATCCCACATCGGGCATTATCGAAGTCCTGAACTCTTTTCCCCTGTCGTAGGAATAGTGTATATAAACCGTTTTCCTGGGATTTGTCCTGTATTCCACATAGGTTTTTTCCAAAAGGCTTTCCGGAAGCGAAAGCTGTTTTCCGAAATCCTTAAAGAATGCATAGAATACCTTCTTCTGCAGAAACCTGCGGACGTGGGTGTCGGCGAATTCCTTTTCCTCTGCGGTAAGTCTCTCCTTTTCGCTGTAAAACTTAAGCAGCGCCAGGACTCCGATCCTGCTGTTCTCAAGTGAAGGGTCAGCCTTCAGCACCTCAAAGAATTCGGGTTCCGTAACCCTTTCGCCCACAAAATACTTGTACGCGGTGTATGATATGAAAGCTCTGACAAGCTTTCGGTTGTTGTTTTTTGAATAATAGCTTTTGAAAACCTCAAATGTATTCTCGATATAGGTTTCGGCAAACAATATCTGGGCCAGGAGGTTCTCTTCAAGTTTGACCGTATCAAGCCCCGTCTGCTTCGCAGCATGCCATATCTCATACATTTCGAGGGTAGTACCGTTATAGTTGTCCACCAAATACTTTAACAGGCGGTCTTCCACGTTTCCGTTTTGAAAAGCATAATGACTCATGGCAACGATCGTTTCCCTGTCTTCCTGCTTCTCATTCTCTTCGACGGCATGGATGCAAAGTTTGGCAAGACGTTTCAAAGCCAGCTTTTCGCATCCGAACTCCTTAACATATTCTATGACCTTGTCATACATGTTCCTGACAACCATGAGTTCTACGACTCTGTTTCTCCGTTCGGGATCGAGTTTTCTGACCTCTATGTCGTTGAGATAAGCCTCCAGAAGTTCACCCTCGTAATTTATATAGTAGTATTCCGCCAGGTTGTAACTGCAACTGTTGACTATCGCGGGTTTAAGGGTTTTTATGCCCGATATCTGCTTTTGAAGCGCTATGTATGCCCCTTCGCTCTCATTGTAGCGTATGTTCTTCTCCCACATAAAGAGCAGGAGTCTGGGATTGGTCGAGCCCTTTTCGTAGCATTCGGACTGCAGATCGTGCATATGCAGATAAGGCCTGCAGCTGTCCTCGTCTCTCAGAAGATACCTGTTGCCCTCGTCGTCCTCAAGCCAGCAGATGCAGGAATCGGAATAACAGAGCACATTTGCCCTGCCGTTCTCCACGGGATATCTGCCCACCGATATCTCCACATTGTTTGACACCACCACATTTCTGATCTTCTTTCCCGTAATCTCCACCTTACAGGAGAAAAGTACGTCGGGAACGCAATTTATCAATGTTTCGTTCAAAAGCTCCCTGTTCAGGATGTTTGAATACAAAACCGCAAGTTCGTCGTTGATCTTCCGTTCTTTAAGGCAATCAAGCACAAACTGCTCTATATTTTTATAATATGCCTTGTAGATCGGCATATTCTCTTCTTTCGTTTTGACAATGTAGGCATAAAGCAAGAGGCGCTTGTCCTCGGGAATGGAGGAATTGTAGCTGAAATAGAGAAGCACCGGCTGATCTATGGTCTCTTCCTTGTCCGCACCGTAGGTGAGCATATAAAACTCGAACAGATTGACCAGACTAAGCTGAGCCCGGACAGCCTCTTTAAAGTATATATGATATCTCGTATCTCTCAGATTCAGCATTATGATCTTCTCACATATGCATCTGAGCAGCTCCTTGTCATTGTTCTCCGCGTAGAGTTTCTCAAGGACCATGAGTCTCATAGCGTCACATTCCGCGGGCAGCCTGCATATATGCACAAATTGAGACAGCACCCGCTCGTTTACCATTAGATTGTCGAGCATGAAGAGCATGAGTCTGCATTCGGTGGTATCGACCTTCGTAAGCAGCCTCGGATCGGCTGAGAGCAGTCTCCCCACTTCACTCAAAAGCAAAGTACTGTTGCTGCCCTCATTGAGCTTCTGCATCAAGCTTTCGTATCTGAGCCTGTAATTCTCTTTATACAGGGGATCGGAATACATATACATCAGCCTGATCAAAGGTATATCGGGATTTTTCTCCATTAAGCTTTTTATCGCTTCGCAATTGGCTTTGGCAACTCTCTCATCTCCGGTGTAAAGCACCTCGGTAAAAAGCAGAGCTGCATAGAGCATCGGATCTTTGCTTTCATATTCGTGTTTTTTCAAAAGTACCGGTGTCACAAGGCTGTCACTCGCAGCAGAACGTCCGGCAAAAACCGAAAGGTAGGCTTTGTAGACCGTAAGCTGTTCCTCAAGTGTCTTCTGCAGTCCGTCCTCAATATCCGAAGAGACATTTTCACGTTTTATGAAATTCTCCAAAGCTTCGGTTAATTTAACGGATTCGTTTATGAAATCTATTTTGGATATCCTGCCGCATCTGAATCCCAAAAAATGGTCCGAAAGGCTCAGGATGTACCTTTTTACGGTGCGCATCCTCTCCTTTTTTCTCTCGTTTGTTCCTCTTACCTTACAGGTAACGGGAACGATCTTTTCGTGAAGCGCATTGAATATCCTGATCTCCCCGTGTCTGACCCCGGGAGACATTTTTTCCGGATTGAAGACAAGTTTGAGTTCATAGCGTCCGTTGACAAAGTCACTGTTTTCGATCACCCGTTTAACGGGCGTAACAAAGTCAAGATCCGACTCAACCTGTAATTTAAGATAACCCCATGCACTCTTTTCTATCACTATCTTTTCAACAAAACTGACAGCTTCGGTTTCTGCATGGAGCGAAGATTTTCCGACAACAAAGCTGCACTCGGCCTTCTTTTTACGTGAATACAAAAACTCCTCCATGGCCCTATTACGGTCAGGGGAAGCTTTGAGTGTTTCATATACACAGTTCAGCTTGTCGTCGCGTTTGATGACCGCGTCATAAAACTGCTTGCCGTCAAACAGTTCAAGTGCCTCGTTCCAGTTTGCCTGAGCAAGGCTCTGAAAGCTGAAAAAGTTGTTTATCTGTCCTATGGAGCTTTTGCAGGTTGCACCCAAAACGGAGATCGTAAAAGGCAGCTGTCTTTCACCGCAATCGCTTACGATGTTGATCCTGCCTTCCGTCTTTTCTCCCGGCTCCATATATTTACAGTTTACACTGAAGGTGACTTCGTTGGAAGCACCGTTAAAGGTTTTGCTGCCCAACTTCAGGATGTTTGAGGAACTGTACAGCAAACCCTTCATAGTTGTATTGGCGGAATTTGAGATGACAAAAGAACCGGTCTGAACTTCTCCTTCACTTATGAACAGATTCAATGCATCCTGTGAAAGAACAATTTCCGGTTGCTCATATTCGAATATTCCTTTCGACAGTCTCTCAATTTTTTCCTTCATAACTCTCCGTAACGATCAACCGCGGGGAAGCGGTACGAATGTCCCCGTTTCAACATCCTGAACATAACAGTTCTTTCCGTCGACGGAAATATAAAAATCACCGCGGTTTCTGTCTCTGCCGTTTACGAACTCGGTAAGCGTAAAACGATAGCAGTCTTTGCCGTCGATAAAAGTAGTAACCGAATCATAGGAATGATCGTATTCCGTAACTTCTTTGTCAATATTCAAGACTTCCTTGCTGTAGCCGCATAATACACGGTATGCCTGTTCTGCCGAAAGATTACCTGTCGCCGGGGGAGTCGGGGTGACCGTCGGTAACGGAGTAGGTGTTGCGGGAACAGGTGTTGTGGTGGGCAAAGGCGTCAGCGTGGGTGTTGCGGCAGGCGTCAAAGTTGGCGTCGGCGCAACCGTAGGCGTCAAAGTCGGCGCCGTTGTAGGCGTATTATCCAAAAGCACCGGAGCAGGTGTGGAAGTAGCTGCCGCCGTAGGCGTTGGGGTAAGATCACCGTCGTCTTTTCCGCCCTTGTTCTTTCCGGTGACCACGACTATCACAACGACCAGCAAAATGATCAGGATCAAAGCAGGTACTCCTATCGTAAGGATCATTCTCTTTCTGCTTTCGAGCCAGGTAAGTAAGTCTGTTTTTCTCATTCGATTGTCGGCCATAAAACCCTCCGATTATAAAAAATTGTACGAAAAAAGGTGCATGCAACGCATACACCTTTATTATATACTTTTTGTATTGAAACTGCAAAGATTATTTAAAAAGAAATTCAATAAAATCAGCACATATCTTGTTATTCTGCCAAGAACCGCAGACTGCAACAACCATGGGATCGGAAGGATCCGAATCCTTAAAATATCCGCAGTCATTAAGGAAAATTCCGTAGGCCTTTTCGGAGTTCTCTATCATATTCCCGGCATCGTCCAATATCCCCGTCATAGCAAACCGATCGTTATATTTGAGATAGAGTTCGGTCGAAAGAACCTCCGACATAGGCTTAAACAATCCCGTCTGTGCCCTCTGTGTGAAAACGGACTCGGGCATGACTGCAACGCTTATCTCTCCCACATACATATAAACGGTAAACTTTTGTATCGCATCGAATTCATTGGTTTTAAAGTAAAATGAATTGTCAAAGGTTGTTGCCTGAGTCTCGGGATCCAGCGAAATATAAGCATCAAACTCCTCTTTGAGCTTTTCTACCGCCTCCTGGTTTGGATAATCCGATATGGCGGCAAAAAAGACAGACTCAGGTCTTTTTTTGAATATCGTAAAGAGCAACGAGACCACAAAAGCCAATACAGCCAGAACCGCGACTATCTTAAGCAGATAGTAATCCCTGAACTGTATCCATCTCTTTCTCCCTTTCAGGCTTTTTAGTTTTTCTCTGTCCGTCATCTTGTCGGACACGTGATTATAGAGAGCAGCATTGTCTTTTAATGCCGTCTTTTTGTTTCCGATCTGCATAATTAAACCTCTTCCAAGCCTCATTCACTCTTTTTGCAAACAATAAAGCGGACTTTTGAGATCCGCTTTGTTATTATCCGAACAAATCCGTTCGCCCAAATCATATAGATGATACAACCAACCGTTAAAAAATAAAATTAAGTAACAATTAAAAATTTGGAATGTTATTGTTATCCTCTCATATGCTCTTCCAAATCACTCAACGGTTACCGACTTTGCAAGGTTTCTCGGCTGGTCCACATCAAGTCCCCTGTAGGAAGATGTATAGTATGCGATCAACTGAAGATAGACTGCGGCAAGGAAAGGTGCAAATTCATCCTTGCAGGCAGGTATTACCAGGTGCTCTGCGCATATGCCCTTTTCAAGAGCTTCATCCCCGTCATTAGCCTCATTGGTAACAAGGATGACCATTGCGCCCCTTGCACGCACTTCCTTAACATTGGAAATGAGTTTCGGAAAAACATCCTTCTGAGTTCCCAGCGCGATAACGGGTGTTCCGCCGGTGATCAGGGAAAGAGTTCCGTGCTTAAGTTCTCCCGCAGCATATGCTTCGGAATGAATGTAAGTGATCTCCTTTAATTTAATGGAGCCCTCGCAGGAAAGTGCATAGTCAAGTCCTCTTCCGATAAAGAAAAGGTCTGACGCCGGTGTAAGTCTCTTGCTGAGTTCCTTGATAACATCTCTCTTTTTGAGGATCTTCTCGATCTTTTCCGGTACCGCTTCAAGCTCGTTCATATACTCCGATACCTGTTTATCGCTGAGTTTCCCAGCAGCCATGGCAAAACGGAGTGCAATAAGATAGAAAACGGCAAGCTGAGCGGTGTATGCCTTTGTGCTGGCTACCGCGATCTCCGGGCCCGCATGGGTATACATGCAGTAATCCGCTTCTCTCGAGATGGAGCTGCCTTTAACGTTTACAATGGCAAGCGTCTTGGCGCCCTTTTCCTTTGCAAGCCTGAGAGCAGCAAGGGTATCGGCTGTTTCTCCCGACTGGGAAACCACGATAACAAGAGATCTTTCATCCATGATAGGATCCGCATATCTGAATTCGGAAGCGATCTCCACCGTTACAGGTATCCTTAACATCCTCTCTATCAGTATCCTTCCCACAAGTCCCGCATGCATAGCCGTACCGCAGGCGGTAATGATTATACGCCCCGCATTCATAAAAAGATCGTCAGGTATCTTGTCCTCGCTGAAATCGGGGAGCACAAATCCGTTCTCACGTTTAATCCTGGGTCTTATGGTCAGGCGGACCGACTCGGGCTGTTCATGTATCTCCTTGAGCATATAATGCTTAAAGCCGTTCTTTTGAGCCGCCGACATATCCCAGTTAACGGAAAGCATGGACGGTGTAACGGTGTTACCGTAAAGATCGGTCACCATAATGGAATTCTTTGTAAGCTTTGCGATATTATACTCCGGAAGAACAAAATATTCCTTGGAATATCTGAGGAGAGCAACCATATCCGAAGCTATAACAGCTCCCTCTTCCGCCATGCAGGCAACCAGAGGACTGCCCTTTCTGATACAGTAGATGACATCCTTTTGATCCGCAAACAATATGCAGAAGGCATAGGCTCCGGTGAGTCTCTTTACGGCTTCGGAGATAGCCGCGTAAGGGTCACCGGTATAGAGAGAATCCAAAAGCATGGCAGCCACTTCTGTATCTGTCTGGGACTGCGCGATCCTGCCTTCCTTTGCAAGTTCGTTTGCAAGCTCATGATAGTTCTCTATGATACCGTTATGGATCAATGTGACCTTACCGCAGGAATGAGGATGCGCATTGGTCTTGGTAACTCCGCCGTGAGTAGCCCATCTGGTATGTCCTATACCGCAGGAGGACTGTATCTCAGCCGGTATTTCATTTCTTAAAGAAGCAACCTTTCCCACATTCTTAAAGGTCTCGATCCCTCTTTCCGTACATACAGCGATACCTGCACTGTCATATCCTCTGTATTCAAGTTCCGCAAGGCCGTTCAATAATACTTCCTTTGCATCAATGTAGCCTGTAAAGCCAATAATTCCGCACATTGGTAGTTGTCTCTCTTTCGTATGTATTTTTGTTATAAAGCAAAAAGCCCAACCGCCGGTATTTCCAAAAGCGGTCGGGTTTTTCTTAAATCCCGCTCAGGTGGCCACACCCGCACGGGTTAAAAATTCACTGTGAACACGTATGGGCTCCGGCTGTTTTGTTTCCTCTTTGCCGGCCTCCTCTTCTACGTTTGCCTCTTCCGTCTTTTCTGCGTTGTACCTGTAAGTAGGTACTATCTCCGAAATACAACTTCTTATGTTCTCACCTTCGGAATAAGCATCTCCGTAGATCTTCTCCAACTTTTCGAAGAACAGTGCGTCATCCATATCAATGGGTTTTGCTACCGAAATAAGGTCATTCTCGGTCTTTGCAAGTCCTTCCTCATCCATGAGACGTTCCTCATAGAGCTTTTCTCCGGGGCGAAGTCCCGTATATTCTATCATAATATCTTCGTTTGGTATATAGCCCGAAAGTCTTATAAGATTTTCTGCCAATGTAACGATCTTGACGGGCTCACCCATATCAAGCACGTATATCTCGCCGTTTCCGGCATAGGCGCCCGCTTCCAGCACCAAAGAAACAGCTTCGGGGATCGTCATAAAATATCTGTTGATATCGGGATGGGTAACGGTTACCGGACCTCCCGAACGTATCTGATTCTTGAACAGCGGTATTACAGAGCCGTTACTTCCGAGTACATTTCCGAATCTGACAGCCGCAAACTTCGTTTTGGACCTTCTCGAGAATGCCTGAACGATCATCTCGCACATACGCTTGGAGGCGCCCATAACATTTGTCGGATTGACCGCCTTGTCGGTGGAAATGAGAACAAAACGCTGAACATCCGTCTTGTCCGCCGCCATTGCAACATTCAAGGTTCCGAATACATTGTTCTTTATGGCTTCGTTGGGAGAATCCTCCATAAGCGGTACATGCTTGTGCGCAGCCGCATGGAACACAATGTTGGGACGGTACTCTTCGAATATGCATTCTATTCTGAAGGCATCTCTTACGGAAGCGATCAGCACCGTAAGGTCAAGCCCCGGGTAATTTCTCAAAAGCTCCTGCTGTATATCGTAAGCATTGTTTTCATAAATATCCACGATAACAAGTTTCTTGGGCTGAGCCAGTGCGATCTGTCTGCAAAGCTCCGATCCGATGGAGCCTCCGCCGCCTGTAACCAGAACCACCTGATTTCTGAGGAAGCCTTTTATCCTGTCCAAATCTACCTTGACAGGCTCTCTTCCGAGAAGATCTTCGATGTCGACAGGTCTCAGCTTTGAAACGGAAACCTCCTGATTTACCAGCTGGTAAACTCCGGGAAGGGTGCGGACATAGCATCCCGTGGTATTGCAGATGTTAGTGATCTCAGAAATACGCTTTTTTGAAGCCGAGGGCATAGCCACTATGATCTCTTTTACATCATATTTCTTAACGTAATAGGGAATTTCGGAACTGCTTCCGACAATACGCACACCTCGAAGATTCTTTCCCAGGAGTTTGGGATTGTCATCAATGATGCAGACCGGAAGAATGTTCAGCTTCTCGCTGGATTTGATCTCGTGAACGAGAATGTCCGCTGCACTGCCGGCTCCGACAACCATCGTCCTTACAACGTTTTCACTGTTTTTCATTCCCTTGACGGCCACCTGAAGGCGTCTGAACAATCTGTATGAAAATCGGGTGAAGCCCGTCATTATGCCCAGGAAAAACAGATACAGGAACCAGTAGCTTCTGGGCATCACATTCTTTAAAAGCTTGTACTCAAAGAATTGAGCTATGGTAGCCAGGACTACGGCAAAAACGATCTGCTGCATCTCATACAGTCCGGCATATCGTAACATGCTTCTGTACAGTTTCATTAAACAATATATTAAAATAACGGTCAGACAGTTTGGAATTGCATTGACAAGAATATTTTCAAGATAAGCGTGATCTATGGCCGAAAAAACAAAATTATATCTCACCCATAGAGCCAGAGCAGAAGCGCCCAGCGCAGAAAGACAGTCTACAATGACCAAAAAAAAAGGCTGAATTAAAAGTTCATAATTTATCTTATTTGTTTTCTTCATTTCATCCACATCCCTGCAGGTAAACTGCATCATTTTCCTCAAAATGTACAAAAACAGTCTTCTTTCACCCGATTCAAAATCATAGCACATTAGTCCCAATATAGCAACTCAAAATTTGCTACAAATTTAGAATTGTCTCAAAACTGATACTGTTCACGCCATGGTCAAACCCCAACAAAAAATGCCCCTTTTGGGGGCATTTCAGTCATCGTCATCAAATATACTATGTTCCAGCATTTTTTGTGCAAACTTCATTTTTTTACCGCCGCATCTTCCGCGCAAAGTTTCTTCACAGGCGCAGAGCTTGTCGGCAAGGCACACCACCCACGCTTCCCTGTATCTGGGAGGAATGGGCACAAGAGGGAACATATGCCTTTTTATGATATTCTCTTCAACAGGCGTCAGTTCACAATCTTCCTTTGCATTCTTGCAGGCTTTGAAGGGATGGGTAAATCCGTGTATCTTTCTGCAAAGCTCTCCGTCATGCCAGTCATAAAGGAAATAGTCATGCAAAAGAGCGCCTATGATCAGCGCCGAAACGTCCAGGTCTAAATTAAAAAACCTGGTTATGGCACAACTCATGTAGGCAACACAGACGCAATGTACAAAGACAGAGACCTTACCATGCTGTATGTAAAGTCTGGTCCTTGAAAATCTGCTGTCTCTCTCAAGCCTGTCAACTTCTTTGGATATCAAGTCTTCAAAATAGTTTCTTCTTATTCTCATTTCAGATCATTCGCCTTAGATGTGTATTTGTGAGAAAACCTCACCAAGTCCGGCATGTATCAGCAGATCCGCATCCGAATCATATGGGGTACTGGACTTGTTGACAAGCACCAGCTTCTTGCCGCGGAAATATCTTATAAAGCCGGCCGCTGGATAAACAGCCAATGATGTTCCGCCGATAATGAGCACTTCCGCGTCCGATATCAGACTTATGGCCGTTTCTACGGTTCTCTCGTTCAGGCCTTCCTCATAAAGCACAACATCGGGTTTAATGATGCCTCCGCAAGTGCACCTCGGTATGCCCGTTACGTCAAAAACCGCTTCGGGTCCGTAAAACTTCCCGCACTCCATGCAATAATTCCGCAGGGTGCTTCCGTGAAGCTCCTGCACATTAATGCTTCCTGCTTTTTGATGAAGACCGTCTATGTTCTGGGTTATAATACCCTTTAACTTCCCGCACTTTTCAAGTTCTGCGAGAAATTTATGAGTAATGTTGGGTTCAAACCCCCGGGGATTCATTTTATCTCTGTAGAATTCATAGAATTCCTCACACTTTCTCATAAAGAAGGTATGACTGAGTATTGTTTCGGGCGGATATTTATAAGTCCGGTTGTACAGTCCGTCGGCGCTTCTGAAATCCGGAATACCGCTTTCGGTACTGACTCCCGCTCCTCCAAAAAACACTATGTTGTCCGATCCGTCAATGATCCTCTGAAGTTCTTCTGTTTTTTCTTTGATCTCCATGTAAACTACCTCTTGTCGAAATCGCTTACCTGTTCAAACGCCGATATTTTAGTCCTTTTTTTCGATATTGTAAAGAATTACTTTAAAGGATTGATGATCTCATACATGTAATACCCGTTGGTTATCTCTACCGGAGATTTGCTGTAGAAGGTCACATTATGCACGCTCTGGAAGATATCAACCAGATCCTTCTTTTCAAACACGCCCTTCTTGTATACGAAGAACAGACTTTCATTATCGATCTGTCTCTCGATCTGTGCAAGCACATCCTCCTCGGTCTCGCAAAGGAATTCCTCATATATGTACATATGGTACTTGTCGGAAACACAAAGCTTGCTGTAACCGCATTTCGGAGCGTGAGTGCGCCAAAGGATCTCATCATTTATCATAAAGTAATTGTACCTGATAACATCGACCCTCTTACCCGAGGAATCCACGGAAATGGGATCATCCCATGTGACATCCACGTTGTACCAGGATCCGTCAACCTTGACCTGGTTCCATGCATGGGACTCTCCGTCCGCATTGCCCGTAACGGTGATACATTCAATATCGTTCAGGCGCATCAGTATCAAAAACGCATCCGCATATCCGTCGCAGACTGCTCTCTGATTCAGCAAAAGCCCGTAAGGAGTGTGGCTTTCATTGCTGTAAAGGATATTGCCGTTCTCGTCCTGTCCGATGGGATCATCGTATCTCGTATTGTTGATGAGGTGGTCGTGAGCGGTCTTAATGATCTCAATCTCGCTCTTGCCTTCCAGTTCCAGCATGTCCGAAAGCTTAATGAGAGCTTTGAGAGCTTCTTTTTCCTCTCCTGTAAGGAAGGTGGTATCTCCGGTCCTGATGGCATAGATGTACTGACTGCCCTCCATCATGGAAATGTGGTAGTGGATCTCTATGGCATTGTTGTATATGTTACTCTTATCGTAATCTATTGTTACCTCATATATCTCGGGATAGGTGCTCATAAGGAACTCGGGTGTGTGAATACAGCTTTCGTCCTTATAAAGCAGGTTGAAGGATCTGTATTTTACGGCTCTGGTCAGGAAACCGACCATTGCTTCCTTCTCTGTTTCATAATAGAACTCCGATGCGCTTCTGACGTCTACGCTCTTGTTCACCTTTTTGATCTTGGACAGCACGGTTTTAGGATCGTCGATGATCGGTGTGGGATTCGGAGTCACTGTCACCTTGCTTCCGCTTTCTCCGCCTGCCGGGGTCGGTGTGTTCTTAATGACAGGTGTGGGGGTTGCTGTTGCATTGGGAGCTTTGGTGATCTGAGGATCTTCGGTGGTACAGTACTTGCTGCTTACGAACGCCTTCTGATCCTTATATTCAACTCTCAGCCAGCCGTTTGAGCATATGCCCGTCCTGTACAGTCGCGTATTTTTCGAAACCGTACCGAGCTTATCATATTCCACGCCCGGTCCTTTTCTGACATTAATGCTTCCCGTTGTCCAAATATAGTCATTGGTGGGTGTTATACCCTCCTCTTCGGGTGTGAGGGTTACAACAGCGGTAGGCGTTGCAGTTTCGTTTTCCTTTTCATCGGGCACCCGGACTTTGTTCTTGTCATTGTCCTCTTCAGTTTCCGGTATCTTCTCCGAAGGAGTCGGGGTAGGCGAAGCAGTGATCGCCGGGGGTGTAAGCAGCGCGGTTATATCCGAAACATCCGGAACATCACATCCCGAAAAGTGCGCCAATATTCCCGCAATAACCACTGTATATATGATTCCGATAAAAAAGTTTTTCATTGCTATCAACTCCTGTTCTTTTATCGTTAAGCATTTTACAACAGACGAATGTTTTTTTACCGACAGATAAAAGGCATTTTAAAGGCTTTTTTAAAGATCCGAAAGTCGCTTGTGACATTTTTGTGACAATGTGACATTTTTATCCGTATTCTGCCACAAAAAATTTGTATAATTGTAACACAGTAAGTCCAACAAAACCATGTTCAAAACAAAAAGAGACAACCTAAGTCGTCTCCCTTTCCGTGATCTTGGCTTCAAAAACAAGATGTCTGTGCTCTTTTCCTTCCTTTTATCACATGTTTGTTTCATTGCAACCTTTATTTTTTACACCGGATCAGTTCATACATCATCAAAGCCGCAGCAACGGATGCATTAAGGCTTTCAACCTTTCCCGCCATCGGTATCCTCACCTTTTCTCCCGCAGCGGAAGTTGCTTCGTCACTCAGACCGTTTCCTTCGTTGCCTATGAGGATGGCCGTTTTGCCCGAAAGATCCGCATCATAATAGTTCTTTTTGGCTGCAAGATGCGTGGCTATGGTATTAAACCCGTTATCGTTGAGCTCTTTGATCAAACCGACCAGGTCCTCGGTATAGAATACGGGGACTCTGAAAACAGCTCCCATAGTGGAACGTACCACCTTGGGATTGTAAACGTCCACGGAATTTTTGCTCAGGATCACCGCATCCATGCCTGCAGCTTCTGCTGTACGTATCATGGTTCCCAAATTGCCCGGATCCTGAAGATCCTCAAGCAGCAAAAGCTTACGGGCCGTTTTTACTATGCCTGAAGCATCTCCTTCGGGGATCCTTATGAGTGCTATCACTCCCTGTGGTGTGACCGTCTCGGCGATCCTGTTAAAGACTTCATCCAAAACGGTTTCATAGTCACATGTGACTTTCCCCAGTTCCTTTGCATAGCTTTCGGAAAGATAAGCCTTTTCAACGATCCCCAGTTCACAGGCTTCCAGGAACATTTTACGTCCCTCCGCCACAAACAGGCCTTTCTTCTGCCTCTCCTTTCCTTTTTTCAAAAGCACGGAGATGTTCTTCAATTGAGCGTTATTTTCAGAAGTGATCATTTTACTGCTCCGCTGCCATGTCGGCAAGCTTGGCGGCTTGATCCGCCGCCGTAAGTGCATCGATAAACTCTGTGATATTTCCGTTCATTACATCATCAAGGCTGTAGGAAGTATAATGGATCCTATGGTCGGTGCAACGTCCCTGAGGGAAGTTGTAGGTCCTGACCTTCTCGGATCTGTCGCCTGTTCCTACCTGACTCTTTCTGGCAGCCGCCTCGGCATCATGTGCTTTTTCAAGTTCCAATTCGTAGAGTTTTGCTCTGAGAACGCGTAAAGCCTTATCTCTGTTCTTGAGCTGTGACTTTTCATCCTGGCAGGATATTACTATGCCTGTGGGATAATGTGTGAGACGAACGGCAGAGTCGGTGGTGTTGACACACTGACCGCCGTTTCCCGAGGATCTGAACACATCGATCCTGTAATCCTTGGGATCGATCTTGACGTCCACCTCTTCCGCTTCCGGCATTATAGCCACCGTAGCGGTCGATGTATGGATCCTTCCGCCGCTTTCGGTAACCGGAACTCTCTGTACTCTGTGAACACCGCTCTCATACTTAAGCTTTGAGTATACTCTGTCTCCGCTGAGCATGAACACGCATTCCTTTATTCCGCCGATCTCCGACTCGTTAATGCTTACGAGCTCTGTTTTCCAGCGCTGGCTTTCGGCGTACTTGGAATACATTCTGTAAAGCTCCGCCGCAAACAGTGCAGCTTCTTCTCCTCCCGCTCCCGCTCTGATCTCGACGCAGACGTTCTTCTCGTCGTTGGGGTCCTTGGGTAAAAGCAGGATCTTGAGTTCCTGTTCAAGCTTCTCCACGTTTTCCTTGGAGCTGTCCAATTCCTCCTTCGCAAGTTCTCTGAGCTCCGGATCCGATTCGCTGTCCAGGATGTCCAGGGAATCCTGAATATTTTGTTTTTCTTTTTTATAGGTATTGTAGGTTTCTACAAGGTCGTGAAGATCGTTCGACTCCTTCATCAGTTTCCTGAAACGTGCCTGATCGTTCACAACCTGAGGCTCGGAGAGTTCATTCTGAATCTCCTCATATCTCTTTATAAGATCTTCCAATTTATCAAACATCTATTTTTCCTTCTTTCCGATAACTATGCGGTCCAAGCCTGCATAATCCTTAATGATCCTTACATCGGAGAAACCGTTTTCTTTCATAATTTCCGAAACATCGTTTCCCTGATCGCAACCTGTTTCAAAAGCGAGTAACCCGTTATCGGCCAGGCTATAAGTGGCATCTTTTGTAATCCTTCTGTAAAACCATAATCCGTCCTCCGTTCCGTCCAACGCGCTCCGCGGCTCAAAGTCGCGAACGGTGGGTGAAAGTGTTTCTATGTCCGCCGACCGGATGTAGGGCGGGTTTGAAACAATGATATCAAATTTAAAATTCTCATATTCCGTGCCCTTTAAGGCATCAAAAAGATCGCCCGTGAAAAATGAGGTTTTCGAGGCAACACCATTCCGTTTTGCATTCCTTTCGGCCAGTTCGACCGCCTTTTCGGAAACATCGCACCCTACAGCGCAGCCCGTGTCCGCAAGCTTTGCCACCGAGATCAATATGCATCCCGTTCCCGTACACATATCGAGTACATTTTTGCCGGAAGCTTCCTGTGCCACGGTCTCTGCCAGTATTTCGGTATCAAACCTCGGTATAAGGGTGTCGGGGCTTACTTCGAAATCAAAGCCGCAAAATGTCTGATAGCCGATGATATACTGAACCGGACATCCCGTAAGGCGTTTCTGCGTCCATTCCCTTGCTTTTTCAAGCATAGCGCCATCGGACACCTCATCATTTCCTTTAAGGAACAAAGTGCCTCTGTCAAAGCCCGTAATACCTTCAAAAAGGCGCCAAGCATCCGATTCAGCCTCCGGAACGTTTGTCGCCTTTAATCTGTCTGTAATTTCTTTCAACAGTTCTTTATAATTCATTATTTATCCGTTTGTTACACAAACTCCTGCTTAACGCTCTCCGTGTCTATGGCTTCCTGTGCGTTTCTTACCGCTTCGGAGTCAAAATCGAAAACAACATTCTCAGCGGTGGTGACCGCGGGATCTTCGCTCATCTCCGTCACCGTCTTGGTGCCGTCATATTCGAACATGATATCAAGGGCAGCCAAAAGTTCATCCGCTTCCTTTTCATTCTGCCGTCTTCTCAGCGCCAAAGCGGCCTCATCCACCTGTTCAACGCCTCTGATGGATTTGTGGAAATTCCTTACATTCTTTTCTTCCGTTTCGGGAAGCTTAATATCAAAAAGATCGGAAATATCGACTTCAAGCGGCTTAAATGCCTCTTCGGAGATCGGCGGTACGGTCTTTTTCTCTTCGGTAGGATCCGACTTTATCTCCTGTGCCGCAACAGCTTCTATCTTTCTCTCTTCCGTTTTCTTTACGTCCTGCTCGGTCTTGTTGTCGGGACGGCCGTTGTTATTGCTGTTGTTCCTGTTCTTTCCCTGAGCCTGTTTGTTTCTGTTCTGTTTATTCTTGTTATTGTTTCTGTTGTCGTTGTTTCTGTTGTCGCTGTTTCTGTTGTCGCGTCTGTTCTTCGAACGTCCGCCGTCATTTCTGCGGTTTGAGGATCCGCCTTTATTGCTTTCCTGCTCTGTAGCCTTTTCCTTGGCTTCAGCTTCTTCCGCCTTGATCTTCAAAATGTTACCGTTTCTGACGGCTCTTCTTTCGTTCTTCAATTCTTCAACAAAAGGTTCCCAATCGAAAACAGCTTCAACGGATGCAATGCCGACCTCTATCATGGAATCATCCGGTTCCTTGGTCGTAAGAGCCTGCATAAGAAGTCCGGGCTTTGATAACAGATTTACGAATTTGTTATCCGTATTGCCGGCAAGCCTTGTAAATTCATAGGAAATGCCTGCTATAATCGGAATAAGCACAAGTCTGAGCACCAGCTTGACCGCAATGTTGTCAACATCAATGATCATGAAGAGCAGAATGCTGATGAGCATTACATTCAGCATGAAGCTTGTGCCGCAACGCTTGTGCTCTTTACTTGATCTTCTGACATTGTCAACCGTGAGCGATCTTCCGTGTTCAATACAGTTTATGCATTTATGCTCTGCTCCGTGGTACATAAACATTCGTTTAATGTCTTCCATCTGAGAGATCAGTACTATGTACAAAATAAAGATCATTACTCTGAGTACGCCTTCGATAGTGGAAACCACAACTCCCGAGTGATTGAACTTGAGATAAGGTGCAATAAAACTGCTGATCAGCATCGGTACCAAAACAAAGATAACGAGCGCCAGTACTATGGAAAGAGCAACCGTAAGCACATCCATGGCCCTTTCCTTGCCGGTACGGGCAAGATTGTCAAGCTGCTTGTCATCCTCTTCTTCATAAAAAGAAGCGGAATAACGCAGTGTTTTCATTCCGATGGTTAACGAATCTATAAAAGCAAGAATTCCTCTGATGATGGGCAACTTGAAAAAAGTACCTCTTTTGGTCGCATCAGTACAGCTTTTGACATCTACTTCAATTTCACCGTTGGGTTTACGTATCGCGATGGCATATTGTCCGCGATTCCTCATCATAACGCCCTCAATAACGGCCTGTCCCCCTATTCCCGATGACTTCATAGAACCTCCCAAAACAAAAAAATCAATTTAAAAAAGTGCTCGTATAGTATAGCACAGATTCTTCATTTTTTACAGTCCATAGAAAAGAAAAACGGGATGAGATTAAATTTTATAATCTCACCCCGATCGTTTTTCTAATCCTATGCAAGACCGTACTTACGATTGAATTTCTCAATAGCACCACGAGCTGCGGCAGCCTTCTGCTGGCCTGTATAAAAAGGGTGGCACTTGGAGCAAACTTCAACGTGAATATCGCCCTTTGTGGAACGAGTCTCAAATGTATTACCGCAGTTGCAGGTAACGTGAGAAACAACGTATTTAGGCTGGATATCCTCTCTCATGATAATTCTCCTTTCGACGCGGGTCCTGAGATTTGGCTCAGAACTTCTGTTAATAAACCAATAGCTACGTGATTATACACCCAAGACTTTCATATTGCAAGAAGAAAATTTATTTTTTCCGTCATTTCTCCCGCCTGTTGTTACTGTTCACAAGTTCTTAATGACGGTATTAACAAAGTCGTTATTGTTTCTTGTGTGTGCACACATATTTATGAGCTTTTCGGTTGCATCCTCGGGATGCGCCCCGTTCAATGCTTTTCTGATGATGTTCATCGCTTCCGCCTCCTCCGGCGAAAGAAGAAGATCATCTCTTCTGGTTCCTGATTTTTGAAGATCTATGGCAGGGAATATCCTTCTTTCGGAGAGGTTTCTGTCAAGCACGATCTCCATATTACCGGTACCTTTAAATTCCTCGAATACAACATCGTCCATTCTGCTGCCCGTATCCACAAGCGCGGTTGCAAGTATGGTAAGGCTTCCGCCTTCTCTCATGGTTCTCGCCGCTCCGAAGAATTTCTTGGGCATATGGAGAGCCGCGGGATCAAGACCGCCCGAAAGGGTTCGACCGCTTGATACGCAGGTAAGGTTATATGCTCTGGCAAGTCTTGTGATGGAGTCCAAAAGGATGACAACATCGTTTCCGTACTCAACCAGTCTCTTTGCACGGTCTATTACCATCTCCGAAACCCTTTTGTGATTCTCGGGCAATTCATCGAAGGTCGAATAGATAACTTCAACCTTGTCTCCGTTAATGGATTCTTTTATGTCCGTAACTTCCTCGGGTCTCTCATCTATAAGAAGGATGATGAGGTTCATGTCGGGATGGTTTGTTGTTATGGAATTTGCGATCTCCTTAAGAAGTGTCGTTTTACCCGACTTCGGCTGGGAAACGATCATTCCTCTTTGTCCTTTTCCGATAGGCGCTATGAGATCCACCATTCTTGCCGCTACCGAACTTTTGCGTGTCTCAAGGTGTATCCTGTCATGCGGGAAGATCGGAGTCAGGTTTTCAAATTTCTTTCTTCTTAAAGTCTCCTCAATGGAATAACCGTTAACGGTTTTGATATACAGCAAAGCGGAGAACTTTTCCGTTGCAGTTCTTATCTTGGTATTTCCGCAGATGATATCGCCCGATCTGAGTCCGTATCTTTTTATCTGTGCGGGTGAAACATAAACATCATTCTCTCCCGGAAGATAATTGTCACAGCGTATGAAGCCGAAACCGTCCGTCATTATCTCAAGAATACCGTTCTTTTCAATACCGCTGTCCAGTTCCGCCTGCTGTTCGGGTGAAAGAAAGCTTCCGCTGTCATATTTTGCGGTATTGTTGTCCTTCTGAAGATTATTATCTTCCTGACGGATCTTGTTTTCGGTCTGAACGGGCCTTTCGGGTCTCTCCTTGATCACCGGACGTTCCGGAAGTATCCTGCGTTCTGTAGGTCTTTCGGGCATTATTCTTCTCTTAAGAGGCATCTGGGGCGTTTCGGCCTGTTGTCTGTTTCTGTCGAAATTCTGCCCGTTTCTTTCGATCGGACGCCTCAGATATTCTTTTTCGCCTGCGGGTGCTTTGCTTATCACGGTCGAACTTTTCGGTGCGGCGGGTTTCAAAACCTCTGCGGTTTTTGCCGGTTCATCGGGTTTTACAGTCTCTGCGGGTTTTACAGTCTCTGCGGCTTTTGCATCCTTCTCGAGTTTTTTAAGATACTCGCAGAGTTCTTCCTTGTGCATCAACGATACGCCCTTAATATTATGCTCCTTTGCATAGGCCTTTAATTCAGCCAATGACATTTGATCAAAGTTCATCACTTGCATTGTCTCCTTTTAAATTTTTATAATCAGTAATATGGGATCAAAAATTAAGATTAATAAACAGAAAAACGGGCGGCGGTAGAAACTGCCGCCCTAAATTCATTCTCTCGGTTAAAAATTTAAAAAACTTTGCCGTTCTCTATAAGGAAATCAACAACCATATCCTTAAGGATAGCATCTTCAACGACCTCACGGCTGCTCTGCTCAATAAGAGCATCCAAACTCTCTAAGCCATACTCTTTTGCATAAGCTTCGCCTCTGGTCTTAAACTCATCCTCTGTAACGGTAATATTTTCCCTATTTGCGATCTCTTTAAGAATACATCCGTAGATTGTATGCTGCGTTGCAAGATTCTCATTGTATGCATAGAGTTCTTCCAAACTGTTCATCTTAAAAGCAGACTGAACAACCTGCTCCTGTGTCAGATCGTACATTTGAACATATGCATTGATCTCACTCAAAGCGATCTTGTTAAGCTGATCGGTAAATTCGTCGATCTCTTCCTTGGGAGGATTTTCCACCTTGCTGTTCTCCATAAGGAATTCTCCGATCTGTTCTTCAAATGAGCTCCTTGTAAGATCCTCTGTTACCTTTTTGCGAAACTCGGCAACAGATTCAAGCTCGAGGACCTTTTTTACATTTTCGTCGTTAAGCTCAAGTTCATGTTTTCTTGTGATCTTTTTCAGATCGACATCAAACTGTACTGCCTGCCCGGCAAGATCCGCATTTTTGTAGCCCTCGGGGAATGTAAGATCCAGGGTTTTGGATTCGCCGGCGTTCATTCCGATAATGCCGTCTTCAAAACCATCTATAAAGCGATTGGAGCCTATTACCAAAGGATATCCCTCTTCGCTGTCGTCAGTTCCGCCTTCAAAAGCAACTCCGTCTTTTTTTCCTACGAAATTAATGTATACGGTATCCCCTGCTACTACGGAGCCTTCAGCCTCTTTTATCTCGTAAAATCTATTCTGAACAACCTGATCGATATTCTGCTGAACAGTCTCTTCATCAACGGGTCTTAACGCAATCCCCTTGTACTCGCCAAGAGTGATCTTCATCTCGTCTGTCTTTCCGCAAGCGGCCAGACTCGCCGTCATCGCCATGATAAGCGCAACAGCCAAAATTTTCTTTTTCATAAAAACTTTCCTTCCTGACATATCTTCACATTTGTCATCTCAGATCTGAGAATCGGAAAAAATGTGACTTGTGGAATTGTAACACATATCGCCCGTAAAATAAAGAGTTTTTTCTATTCTGCTCATCAATATATTTTAATCCGTTTGTGCCAGGATATAATCTGCCACCGCTTTCAGGGAACTTTTTTTCCACTCTCCGTCTTCAGCCTTTTTTGCAAGCGGGCATATTATCTGAAAATCGAGAGCTTCTCCGGGAACTCTGCCGCTTCTCATGGGGTCCGAAAAGTTCTTCTCCCATTTTGCATCATCCGCATTACGATACTCATCGGGATTAAGGTAGATCTCTCTCCTTTTTGTGGCCGCCACGAACATTTTTGCGGCCAAAGGTGCGAGCAGGGCATATTCCTTTGCATCGACTCCGGTGAATATGACCGGAAGCCTGTCTCCCTTAACCCTCTCATCATTCCTGTCGATCAAAAGACCTTTTGCTTCAAAGTCCCAGTCATCCTCTGAAAGCCTGAGTTTTAAAAGCACGCCGCGTTCCGTATTGTATTGTGCCCTCTGATAATCGGTATCAAAGATAAAATTCCCCAGAGAATAAAAGATCATTTTCTTCCCGACACATTCGTAATTCATCGGGACATGAGGGTGATGAGACACAACAATGTCTGCACCCATATCGAGAAAATCCAGATAACGGTCTCTGGTGTACGGAGAGGGCAAGGACGTAAACTCCTCTCCACCGTGAGCGATCACTATACACCAGCGACATTTTTTTTTGATCTGTTCAATATTTGCTTTTATGATGTCTCTTTCATTCCAGTTGAGACAGCCTGCCTTGTTTTCGCCTGCGGGTTTGCAGCCTCTTCTGTATCCCACGGAAAAGATCCCTGCTCCGCCTGCTCCTTCAAGTATCAAAGGCCTTGCCGCTTCATCGAGGTTCATCCCCGCTCCCACGGTCTTTGCCCCCTCTTCGGCCGCCTTATCGAGAGTAGCTCTCACTCCGTCCTCTCCCGCATCCATGATGTGGTTGTTGCACAGATTCCATATGTCTGCCCGGATCCGGCGAAGGACCCGTACAGCTTCGGGATCCATCGCATGTATCAGCTGTCCGGTTCCCTCATTGCTTACATTTTTAAGCGCAACAAGAGGGCCTTCCACATTCGGTATAACATGGTCGGCTTCTTTAAAAAAGTCGAGAACATCCTCAGACAACAACTTCTCATCATTCCATTTTTCATGCATGTATCGGTCAAAACCGATATCGCCGGTAAAGACCAAAGACAGGGTTTCCTTCATTCTACCTCCGTAGTATCACCCGAGAGCCACATCAAGGATCATCATGAGGATGAAGCCTATCCCAAAACCTACGGTTCCGTGATTTGTATGATGAGTTTCATCTCCCGCAGCTTCAGGGATCAGTTCCTCCACAACCACATAGAGCATTGCGCCTGCCGCAAAAGAAAGCAGATAAGGGAGCATGCCCGATATGAGTCCCGTAAGGAAGATCGTGATCACCGCCATAACAGGCTCCACCGCGCCCGAAAGTGTTCCGAGAAGAAAGGCTTTCCCCTTCTTTTCTCCCTCACTTGCAAGAGGCATTGAGATAACCGCACCTTCAGGGAAGTTCTGTATCGCGATACCTATGGCAAGAGCAAGCGCCGCTGCCATACTGACACCTTCCTCGCCGTTAAGAGCGCCCGCAAAAACAACGCCGGGTGCCATTCCTTCGGGTATGTTATGAAGTGTGACCGCAAGACAGAGCATTATGCATCTGCTGATCGCTCTTTTTTTGCTCATCAAACCCTCGGGCTTATCCGAAGTGAGATGTAGGTGAGGGATCATGTGGTCCAGGAACAAAAGAAAAAGCATTCCTGCAGCAACTCCCACCGCAGCCGGCAGAAATGCAATTTTCCCCATCTCCTCACAGGAGCTGATGGCCGGGATCAAAAGTGACCAAACAGACGCTGCAACCATTACTCCCGAAGCAAAACCGAGCAAACTCTTCTGAATGCTCTCCTTCATTTGTCCGCGCATGAAGAATACACACGCGGAACCTGCCATTGTGCCGACAAACGGTATCAGCAGACCGATAGCTGTATTTAAGATTCTATCCAAAAAAAATCACCTCTTATTTATTATAATTATATTAAAACCCGAGCAGGTCTTTCCATCCTTGCCCCAAAAACCTGTCGAGGGTCTTTGCGAAATGTAACGCCTATTCTTCGTTTGCTGCCTTACTGTCTTTGTATATGATCCCGCCGCCCATTACGAGGTCGTCTCTGTATATTACCGCAGATTGACCGGGGGTTGCCGCTCTGACGGGACTTTCAAACCTGAGACATATCATATCGTCTTTAACATACTTTACCCTGCAGGGTACATTTGACTGGGAATAACGGATCTTCGCCGTATATCCGGCATTTTCGTCGAAACGCTCCTCCCCCATATAATTCAGATCCGTAACATAAACCTCTGTACTGAAGAGATCATCGTTGCTCCCCAAAAAAACATCTCCGGTCATTACATTGATATCGCAAACATAGGCTCTGTGTCCCAATGCTATGTCCAGACCCTTTCTCTGTCCTATGGTGTATCTTGCTGTTCCCGAATGCTCTCCGAGAGTATTCCCGTTCAGATCCTTAAAAAATCCTTTTGTTCCGCGGCTTCCCGTCTGATCCTCAATGAAGCCCGCATAGTCTCCGTTCTCGATAAAGCATATGTCCTGGCTGTCCTTTTTGTGAGCCACCGGAAGTCCCGCTTCCTCCGCCATCTTACGGATATCAGCCTTTTCATATTCACCGATGGGCATGATGGTATGAGCCAGTTCATGCTGAGTGAGCATATGCAGCACATAGCTCTGATCCTTGGATGCGCTTGCAGCCTTTCGGACAGTGTATCTGCCGTTCTCCAGTCTTGTAACTCTTGCATAATGGCCTGTTGCAATATAGTCCGCGCCAAGGTCCAAGCACCTTTCAAGAAAAGCTTCCCATTTCACATACCTGTTGCAGATTATGCAGGGATTAGGTGTGATCCCTTTAAGATAGGCAGATGTAAACCTGTCTATGACTTTACTTTTAAACACATCCCTCAGATCGATCACATGGTGCGGGATGCCAAGGCAGTCCGCAACACGCTTTGCGTCATCTATGGCTGAGATCCCGCAGCAGCCGCTGTCCGGGTCGACCTTTGCCTTTCTTTCGCCCCAGATCTCCATGGTTGCTCCTATGACCTCATAGCCCTGTTCTTTTAAAAGCCATGCGCACACGGAGGAATCCACTCCTCCCGACATGCCCACAACGATCTTCTTGCTCATAACTCACTCCGCTTATTTATCTCCTTTTCCTTTAAAGGAAAGCTCCGGATTCTTCATGCTGACCAGCGTATTGGCGGGTACAGGCTCCGTAATAAAGGCATTGCCTCCGATGGTGCAGTTCTCGCCGATCACGGTCTCGCCGCCCAAAATGGAAGCATTTGAATATATGGTAACATTGTCCTTGATCGTAGGATGACGCTTTACTCCCGCAAGGAGCTGTCCCATTCTTGTGGAAAGCGCTCCAAGTGTAACGCCCTGATAGATCTTAACGTTATTGCCGATCTCCGTGGTCTCTCCGATAACCACGCCCGTACCGTGATCGATAAAGAAATATTCCCCGATGACCGCACCCGGATTGATGTCGATACCCGTTCTTGAATGGGCATATTCGGTCATCATCCTGGGAATGAAAGGAACCTTGCGGACATATAATTCGTGGGCTATACGGTAAACAAAGATGGCAATAAAGCCCGGATACGAGAAAATGATGGCTTCCTTGCTTCCCGATGCGGGATCCCCGTCAAAAGCAGCCTGAATGTCGGTGAGCAGTATTCTTTGTATCTCGGGGAAACGCCCCGCAAGCTCTATGCTGATGCGCTCCGCCTCTTCCGCAAGCTCGTTGCACCTGTTCTCCGTTTTGCGGTCATAGCTCAGTGCAACCAATATCTGCGCTTTCAATTCCTCTATAATAGAGTTCATCATCTCACCGGCGAAATAACGTGATGAAGCCTTTCCGAACTCCATCTGTCCGAAATATCCCGGGAACATGAGTCTTCTGATAGCCTTTATTATCGTAACTATCCTCTCACCATCCGGAAGTCGGTTCTTGCCGAAGGGGTTCAACAGTTCGTTGTTTTCGTAGTTTTCATTTATCTTTTCGACCAGCTCGTCAAATATCCTATTTTTTTCTTTGATGTCCATATTATTCTCCTCACCCGGATGTGACATATTGATCAGCATAACAGGTTTGTACAAAGTGAATTGGTTACGGTTCACGCCATGGTCAACCCGCGGTTTGACCATGGTATTCTGCGAGGCAGAATATGTCGGTAGCAAGCCGTTTTTAGGAAATCTATTTTCCAAAAACGGCTTGCTACCGACACATCTGTGAACAGTAACAATATATTCCATCGCAAAGCGAGTTGTCAACCGAAATATTGACTATAACTCCTCCATCATTTATAATCCAATTATTGACGATGGCCTTAGGTCATCAATAACCCAATCAGGAGGTAACCCTATGGAACTTAAATTCTATCGTTGTGCGAAATGCGGCCAGATCGTTGCAATCGTAAAGGGAACGGGCAGTCCTTTGATCTGCTGCGGTGAAGAGATGAAAGAGATCAAGGCAGGCACATCCGACGGCGCACGTGAAAAACACGTTCCCGTTTATGAAGTGACCGGAAACAATGTAACCGTAACCGTTGGTTCTGTGGATCATCCCATGCTTCCCGAACACTATATCGAATGGATCGCAATTCAGACCAAGGGTGGCAATCAGAGAAAAGCTCTTAAACCCGGCGACGCTCCGAAAGCTGTTTTTTCGATCTGTGAAGGCGACGAGGTTATTGCCGTATATGCTTATTGTAACCTCCATTCCCTCTGGAAAGCCTGAAGTTACGCGATCCAAAAAAATTCATAAAAATTTAATCCGAACAATCCAAAAAGCACAAGGGCTTGACGCACTTGTGCCTTTTTTTCTTATTAAAAGGGTATCATTTTTTCCTTGACACGGTGATTAGCATGTGCTAACATACAGCCGGGTTAGGCATAACTAACCGAATGGAGTCAATATTTTTTTAATATTAATATAGAAAGGAATGATGAATGATGCCACTCAGTTTATTACAGGCCGGCCAGGAGGCCGTAGTTTGCAAGGTAGGCGGTTCTCCCGAGGTAAAAGCACATCTTGCCGATCTCGGTTTTGTTTCACAGGCCAAACTCTCAGTCATACAAAGTCATGACGGAAATCTTATAATCAACTTAAAAGAATCGAGACTTGCTCTGACGAGGGAAATGGCTTCAAAGATTATGGTGATGTAACCGTGAAGAAACTACAAAATAAGGAGGAAAATTAATTATGAAAACACTGCGAGACTTACGTGTGGGCGAAACCGCAAAGGTTGTCCGTCTGCATGGCGAGGGTCCTGTTAAGCGCAGAATCATGGACATGGGTATCACGAAAGGTGTTGATGTTTATGTCCGCAAAGTAGCTCCTCTGGGCGATCCCATGGAGTTAACAATACGTAATTATGAATTGTCTCTGCGTAAAGCTGATGCAGAAATGATCGAAATTGAATAGGGAGGATGCGAATAAAATGAGTATCAGAATAGCTCTTGCCGGAAACCCGAACAGCGGTAAAACCACATTGTTCAATGCTTTAACCGGCGCAAATCAATATGTAGGTAACTGGCCGGGTGTTACGGTCGAAAAGAAAGAAGGAAAGCTTAAGGGAAACCATGAAGTTTTGATCCAGGACCTTCCCGGAATCTATTCCCTCTCACCCTACTCCCTCGAAGAAGTAGTTTCGGCAAACTATCTTGTTGGTGAAAAGCCCGATGCTATCCTCAACATCATAGACGGTACAAACATAGAGCGTAACCTCTATCTCACAACCCAGCTCCTTGAGCTCGGTATTCCCATGGTAGTTGCAGTCAACATGATGGACCTTGTAAACAAGTCGGGAAGCAAGATCGACACTGCAAAGCTTTCCAAGGAACTCGGATGTGACGTGGTAGAAGTTGCCGCTGCAAAGAATGACAACATTGACAAGGTTATCGATCTTGCCGTCAAAGCAGCAAATTCCAAAAAAAGACCCGATCTTCCCAAGATCTACACGGAAGAGGTTGAAGGTGCTCTTTCAAAGATCGAAAGCGAACTGAAGGGTAAGACTGACAACAATCTCACAAGATGGTTTGCGGTAAAGGCCTTCGAACGCGACAACAAGTCACTCGAGCCCATCAAGACGGATTCCTCAAAGTTTGAATCCATCATCGCGGCAGTTGAAAAATCCTGTGACGACGATGCTGAAAGCATCATCGCAAACGAAAGATACAATTACATTTCGGGTATTACAAAGAATGCCGTTAAAAAGGCCGTATCAAAGGATAATCTTACAATATCCGATAAGATCGATAAGATCGTTACAAACAGGATCCTGGGTCTTCCCATTTTCGTAGTTATCATGTTCCTCATCTATGCGATCGCAATGGGCGGATGGGCTGTTTCCATCGGCACCAGGGGTACGGATTTTGCAAATGATGTGGTATTCGGTGAATGGGTTCCCGGACTTTTTGATAAACTCCTCGGAGCACTCAATGTAGCAGAAGACGGTTGGGTTTACGGACTCATCCAGGATGGTATCGTAGCAGGTGTCGGCGCCGTTCTCGGTTTCGTTCCTCAGATGCTCGTCCTCTTCCTCTTCCTTGCCATCCTTGAAGATATCGGTTACATGTCCCGTGTGGCATTCGTTATGGACCGTATCTTCCGCCAGTTCGGTCTTTCGGGTAAGTCCTTCATTCCCTGCCTCGTAGCTACAGGCTGCGGCGTTCCCGGTATCATGGCTTCCCGTACGATCGAAAATGACAGAGACAGAAAGATGACAGTCATGACAACAACGTTCATGCCTTGCGGAGCTAAGCTTCCCATCATCGGTCTCATCGCAGGTGCTATCTTCGGTGAATCTCCCTGGATCGCAACTCTTGCATGGCTCATCGGTATCGGATCCGTTGTACTTTCCGGTATCATCCTTAAGAAGTTCAAGGCATTTGCAGGCGAGCCCGCTCCCTTCGTAATGGAGCTTCCCGCTTACCATGTTCCCCGTGTGCTCGGGGTTCTCCGTTCCACATGGGAAAGAGGCTGGTCCTTCATTAAGAGAGCAAGCTCTGTTATCGTTATCTCCTCTATCGTTATCTGGTTCCTTTCCTCCTTCGGAGTTGTAAACGGAAAATTCGGTATGGTAGATAAGCTCTTCGAGGACGAAACAGTCATGACCGAAGAGTATTCGGAAAAGCTTGCTGCAAAGATGGATGTCGAAGCAGATGAACTCGATCCTATGGACGGCTCACTCCTTGCAAGCGTAGGCCGTGGCCTCTCTGTAGTATTCAAGCCTCTGGGCTTCGGTAACTGGAAGGCTTCCGTAGCAACGATCACAGGTCTTGTTGCAAAGGAAGAAGTAATCGGAACCTTCGGTGTTCTTTATGCTTACGATGAAGAAGCTGCAGGTGAGGAACTCGGTGAAAAAGGTGAAGGCATCTGGGATCGTGTAGCTGATGATTACACACCTTTCGCAGGCCTTTCCTTCATGATATTCAACCTGCTCTGCGCACCTTGCTTCGCAGCTATCGGTGCCATCAAGCGTGAGATGAACAACGGTAAGTGGACATGGGCAGCCATCGGCTATATGACCGCTTGGGCATATGTTCTTGCAATGATCACCTACAACGTTATCGGTCTCTTTGGCGGAGTCGGCTTCAGTGCAGGTACCGTCTTCGGTTTCATCCTTCTTGCGGGTCTCATCTATATGCTTGTTCGCAAGGGATATCAGCCTGAAAACAAGGTAGCTTAAGCCTTAGATTAAGCAAAAGGAGGTCTTTATGTCACCTATACTCGGAAGTGCCATCGCACTTACAATGGTAGCATTACTGGTCGCAGCCAGCGTCAAGACCCTGCTTCCCTCAAAAAAGAAAGGCAGCAGCGGTTGCTCGGGATGCTGCGCATGCTGTTCGGGATGCAGCGGGGCTTGCCACAGCGTAAACTGCGGTGCCTCCGCAAAATAATGAGTACCCTCTCATTTACTCCCGGGTTCTGCCGGTATCAAAAAGAGTTCTTGCTTAAATGAAACATTTGTGATAATATTCATCTGATAATTAAGTGAATATTTTTCATGTATATAAGGAGACATAAAGATGAAAAGAATCAAAACACTTGAGACAAGAGATCTTTGCGAAAGCGCTAAGACAGGCGGATGCGGCGAGTGCCAGACTTCTTGCCAGAGTGCTTGCAAGACCAGTTGCGGCGTTGCAAACCAGAAGTGCGAAAAGGCTACAAAGTAGTTTGAGCTAATTACGAAAGATCGGAGAAATGCCGCCAAAATGGCGGCGTTTCTTTTGTTCTGAACAGAAACGGAAAGAAAAATATGGTACATCAATACAAATTAAACGGATACAATATCGTTCTGGACACCTGCTCGGGCTCGGTGCACAGCGTGGATGAAGTGGCTTATGACATCATTGAGCTCTATCCCGACAAGTCCGAAGATGAGATCGTTAAGATCATCATGGACCGTTACGGTGACAGAGAAGACGTTACGGAAGAGGATGTACGTCTTTGCATAGAAGACGTGCGCGAGCTGGTGGCAAACCACAAGCTCTATACTCCCGACACCTTCGAACCCTTGGCGGGTGAATTCAAGAAAAGGAGCGGCGACGTTATCAAAGCCCTTTGCCTTCACGTTTCTCACACCTGCAATCTGAACTGTGAATACTGCTTCGCAGCCCAGGGTAAATACAACGGCGAAAGAGCCATCATGAGTTTCGAAGTCGGAAAACGTGCCATCGATTTCCTCATCGAGCACTCCGGTTCAAGACACAATCTGGAAGTGGACTTCTTCGGCGGAGAACCTCTCATGAACTGGGACGTATGCAAACAGATCGTTGCCTATGCCCGTTCCATCGAAAAGGCTGCCGGCAAGAACTTCCGTTTCACTCTCACAACCAACGGAATGCTGATCGATGATGATGTTATAGAATTCTGCAACAAAGAAATGAGCAACGTGGTCCTCAGCCTTGACGGACGTAAAGAGGTTCATGACAGGACCCGTAAGGATTACGCCGGAAACGGCAGCTTTGACCGCATCATTCCCAAGTTCAAAAAGCTGGTTGAAGCCAGAGGCAACAAGAATTACTATATGCGAGGCACTTACACCCACCTTAACACGGACTTCACCAACGACATTCTCACTATGGCGGACATGGGCTTTAAGGAGCTTTCCATGGAGCCGGTCGTGTGCAAGCCCGGCGACCCTCTCGCCCTCACGGAAGCAGACCTTCCCGTGCTCAAGGAACAATATGAGATACTTGCCAAGGAAATGTTAAAACGCGATCAGGAAGGCAGAGGTTTTACCTTCTATCACTATATGGTCGATCTGAAATCCGGTCCCTGCATCTACAAGCGTATTTCAGGCTGCGGCGCGGGAACGGAATATATGGCTGTTACTCCCTGGGGCGACCTCTATCCCTGCCACCAGTTCGTGGGCGATGAAAGCTACAAACTCGGTGACATCCGGAACGGAGTCAAGAACCATGACAGACAGGAGGAATTCAGAGTCTGCAATGCATATGCACGCCCCGACTGCCGTAAATGCTGGGCCATGCACTATTGCTCCGGCGGTTGTGCCGCAAATGCCTACCATGCCTCCGGCGATGTTAAGGGCATATACGAATACGGCTGCGAGCTGTTCAGAAAGAGGATCGAATGCGCCATCATGATAGCCTGCGCACGTGACGAACTTGGGCTTGAGCCCGTGAGCGGAGCTACTGCGGGCGGCGAATGCGATTCCTGTGAATCCTGTATCAAAGACTGACAATAACTGTTCTCCCGCAAAGGTGACAATATGAAGGATAAGAAAAACCAAAACCTTTCTTCCCTCGGAAAGTTTATCGAAGAATACAAGCTTTCCGACGGAGTGAGACTGCATATGCCCGGCCACAAGGGTGCCTTCGGTTTTGAAGAAGATCTCACGGAGATCAAGGGTGCCGACAGCCTCTACGAAGCGGAGGGTGTGATCCTTGATACCGAAACAGAGGCCGCTTCCCTTTTTGGGAGCCGAAGTACTTTTCTCGGGACCGAGGGATCTTCGCAGATCATTAAAGCCATGTGTTTTCTTGCCCTTAAACACTATCACGAAGAGGGCGGAAGCGCGGAGCATCCGGTCATTCTGGCTTCCAGAAACGCTCACAAGGCCTTTATATATGCTTCCATGCTTCTTGGCTTTGACATCCGATGGATGAGCAGGGAGGATTCTGCCTACAGTCTTTGCAAATGCGAGCTCACTCCGGTTGAACTGGAAAAATACATAGATGAATTTAATAAAACACAAGAACAGGACCGCAAGTCAGACCTTGCGGCTGTTTTTGTGACTTCGCCCGACTATCTCGGAAATATGCTTGATATCAAAGCGCTTTCGGAGGTCGCTCATCGAAAGGGACTTCTCTTCCTTTGCGACAATGCCCACGGCGCCTATCTGAAGCTTTTAAAGGAGGATCTTCACCCCCTCTCGCTGGGTGCTGACATGACGGCGGATTCCGCTCACAAGACTCTGCCCGTCCTTACCGGAGGTGCATTTCTTCACGTATCCGAAAATGCCCCGGCAGGTTTGGAAAAGGATGCCAAAAAGGCCCTCCTTATGTTCGGTTCCACAAGTCCCTCCTACCTCATAATGAATTCCGTTGCGGAAAGCCTGAAACGGATCAGAAAAAGCGATTACGATGAAACGGTCCAAAAGCTGGCAAAACTTAAAGGACAGCTCAGAGCCCTCGGTTACGTGCTTTACGGCGATGAGCCTCTGAAGCTTGTAATAGACCTTAGAAACAGTGTACTTACAGGTCCGGAATTTGCGGAAGCTTTGAGAAGCTACGGGATCGAATGTGAATATGCCGATCCCGATTTCCTGGTCACCATGTGGTCTCCGTACAACCGCTATCCACGTGATACGGAACGCTTTATCTCCGCTCTTTCCGAACTTGCGGCAGACTACCTCAAAAAGGCGAAAAAAAAGCCTGCGGAGTTCAACTTCACACTTCCGCAGGTGCATTTCAGTCCTCGCGATATTATGTTCCTGCCTCACAAGACTGTCTCCGTTGAGGATCCGTCACTGATCGGGAAAATTGCAGCGGACGCTGTACTCAGCTGTCCTCCCGCCGTTTCTCCCATAATCGCCGGCGAGGAATTCACGGAAAACATAGTGTCTATCCTCCTCCATTACGGTGTGACCTCCGTCGAGATACTTGCCTGAAACAGGCTTCTTTTCATTTTTTCTTCAACAGCTCTTCAAGTTCTGCCTGTGCCACCGTGAGTCCTTCACTCACGGACAGGTCTTTTTGTATGACCTTTTTCAACATCTCTCCGAGGATCGAATAAAACCTCGACCATTCACGCATCACAGGCCTATAGATCCCATTCTCGAGTGCCGTGCATATGACTCCTAAATGCGGATCCTTTTCGTTCAATTCCGGATCGTTCAGCACCGAGTACCTGCAAGGCACACCGCCGTTTTTCACGGTACTCTTCTGCACCTCGGGATCCATCAGATACTTTAACAGCTCACTCGCCATCTCTTTGTTCGTCGAGTTTTCCGGGATACCCAGTGTCCATATGCCATAGATGTTGCAATTGTGGTTTTCATCATCCTCAGACACCTTTCCCGGGAAAGCCGTATATTCCAGTTCCGAGCTTACCTCGCCGTTGTACCAGCCCGGCCAGCCCATCGTCGCGCATATGCTCCCGTCCCCGATCCCTCGGATTATCTTTTCCTTCGGATGCGCCTGTTCGGTCGCGATGAGTTCGAGGTAGTAGTTTAACGCTTTTTCGAAAGCCTCGGTATTTACGGTAGGCCAATTGTTCTCGTCCACCACCCAGCCTCCGAACGCGCGCAGTATCGGCAAAAAATCCACAACGACATTGCTTTCCGAATCTCCTCTGAACGCAAAACCTCCGTTGTTGCCGCTCTTCGATTTTTGGCAAAAATCCAACAGCGCATCGAGCGTGTTCAGTTTTTCCACGGTATAGCCGCATTCCTCCATAACCCGCTCATTGTACATCAGCACGGTAACATTACCGTAAAAAGGCATCAGATAAGTCTTCCCGTTCTGCACGCATATGCTTGCTGTAGCAGGAATGATGTCGTCGTCAATGACACAGCCGAGTTCACCGATGTCCGCAAGCACCTCCTCGGCGACAAATTCCGCAACCCAGGAGCCGTCCACCATACAGAGGTCATAGGCACCGTTTTTCATGACGGAATCGTTCAAAACGTAGGTGTACAGTTCATCCTCCGTCAATTCATATATCTCGCAGGCTATCCCTTTCTCCGCCTCAAAATCCGGCAGGACTTCTTTTATCGCTTCCGTATACATTCCCGCCCTTAAAACCAGCACCAGCTTGTCGGAATGCTCCTTTTCGCCACACCCGGTGCTTGTGAAGACCAAACCGAGGGCAAGCACCGTACATATCAATCTTTTGATCATCTCAGAGCTCCTCCGTTAGTTTTGAAAATAGTTGTTCATGATCTCCACACAGGCATCGGTATCCATTTGTTCTATTGCATTGCAAAGATCCTCGATGAGGCTCTTTTTGTCTTCCGGGAAGCTCTTTTGCTTAAGCTGCTCCTCGCAAGCCTCCATCTCATCCATATCCAGATCAACACAGGCATTTGTCAGGCGTTCGAAGATTGCTCCGAGTTCCTCCTCGGTAATGATCTCCTGCGCATCTTCCGCGGAATTTCCTTCATCGAAGTATTTGGAAAGATCATCAAGCAGCTTCTTAAAGGTGCTCATTGTAACCGTATGATACATCTCAACGGCTTCCGCTTCCGCAGCCTTGCCCGCAGCCTCAAGCTTCTCCGCCAGATTGCCCAGTTCAAGCGCGCCGATCTGCCTTGAGGTACTCTTAAGCGCATGCATTCTGATCGTGTAATCGTTCCAATCCTCGCGTGCAACAGCCTCTTCTATGGCTGAATAAATAGCGGGGCCTTTTCTGTAGTAATCCGCAACGATCTTTCTGAACAGCGAAGTGGAACCAAGCCCCTCCACTGCCTTTGCGCAATCGAGGCAATCGTACATTTCCTCGGCATCCGATACCACTTCCTCGGAAACCGTTTCCTCCTGCGCCTCCTTGCTTACGATCACCTTGTCCTCGGGCAGCCACTGTAAAAGCTTGGAACTGAGCTGCTTCACATCGATGGGCTTTGCGATCAAGTCCGCCATTCCGGCTTTCATGAACATTTCCAGGCTGCCCTCCGCAACATTTGCTGTGAGCGCAATGATCGGAGTGTCCGCTGCCTCGGGAATGTCCCGCCTTATTGCTTCGGTCGCTTCCACGCCGTCCATTCCCGGCATCATATGGTCCATAAGGATCAGATCGAAATGATTCTTCTTAAGTATCTTAAGCGCCTTTGCGCCACTTTCTGCAGTGGTGCATTTTACTTTCATGGGCTCCAGCAGCCCTTCCGCTATGGTGAGGTTGACCGAATTGTCGTCAACAATGAGGATCGACGCGTCGGGTGCCGTAAAGCTTGCATTTGCACCGCCCTTTTGCGAGCTCACATAGGAATCTATTGCCTTTCCGTTCAGCAAAAGCACCACTCCCAGCGTATTCATAGGCTTATTGAACACACGTACATTCTTGCGCACCGTCTTAAGCTCATTACCTGATTCCATCAGCACTATACACGTAATATCCGGATGCTCATCCATAAACTTCAGGAACTCGTCGTTGTAGGCTTCTTTTTCTATGAACATGAATTCCTGCTTGCCTGTCTCCGTATATTGCTCCAGATCCGTAATGATGCGTCCCTGAACGCCGAAGGAGATCATTTCCTTCGCGAACATTTCGGTAATCTTCTCATTTTCGTTTAAACAGAAGGCATATTTCTTCTCGGCATCCTCAACAACCAGCGCCCTCTCCCTGTTCGTAACCTTCTGGGGTATATCGAACCACACCTCGGTTCCCTTCCCGTACTCGCTCTCTATGCCTATGCTTCCGCCCATGGCTTCGCAGAGCTTCTTCGAGATCGTGAGTCCCAGACCCGTTCCTTCCACGTTCCTGTTACGCTTAGAATCCACCTGCTGGAAGCTGACGAAGAGTTTTTCCAGGTCGGCCTTCTTTATGCCTATGCCCGTGTCCTTGACCCTGAATTTAAGGAGGATCTCATCATCGCTCTTCCACTCTATATCAAGAGTGATCCTGACCATGCCTTTTTCCGTGAATTTAATGGCATTGTTTGCGATGTTGATCAGCACCTGACGAATACGCATGCTGTCGCCGAACAGTTCCCTGGGCAGCGTATGATCCGCGATAAAGAAGAGGTTAATGGGTTTTTCGCCTATTCTTGTCTGCAAGATGTTGGATATATCATTTATTTCCGAAAGCGGCTCGTACCTCTCGGATACGATCTCCATCTTTCCCGCTTCGATCTTCGAATAGTCCAGAATATCGTTAATGATGTTGAGGAGATTGCTGCCTGAGCGGCTTATCTGGTTGAGGCAGTCCCTGACCTTCGCGGGAAGCTTCTCTCTGAGCGCGATCTCCGTCATTCCTATGACTGCATTCATAGGCGTTCTGAGCTCATGAGACATGTTTGCGAGGAAATCGGACTTCATGTTTGCGGTCCTCTCCAGTTCGTAGTTTGCCTTTTCCATCGCCTGCAGCTGCCCAACCGTACCCGTCACATCCTTGAATGTGTAAACCGTTCCCGCAAAGGATCTCTTGCTTCCGAGTATCCTCTTCTTCACGATGTAATATGCCTCGTGCCCATTGTGCTTAAAGTAAAGGACGTCCATGCCCTCCACCTTTTCTATGTGGTCCAGCCACTCCTCTACCTTGTTGATGTCTTTAACGTCTTCCTGTATTTCGGGATCGGGTATCCTTTTTACCGGTTCATTGACGTGCACAAGATCGTTGTGCCTGTTGTAGAGGATCAATCCGTCGGTCATATCGTTCGCGAACGCAAGCAGAGTTGATTCCCGGAGCTTTATGTCCGCCTGCAGGAAAGCATAGTAATAGGTAAAATAACATACGGGATTCATTATAAGAGTAATGACCCAGATCGGCCATTTGTAAGTAAAGTAGATAACAAGCATTACCAAAAGGATCGCTTGGCATATGCCCATGATAACGTACTTGGTCCTGAAGATGGTGCCTGTCCGCAGAAAACAGCCGACAAGCAGGACTATGACAAGAAAACATGACAGATAGCAAATGTAAGTGTAGGTGTCAAAGGTCAGCAATCCGTCGCTTTCCTCCAATTTATCGACGCACCACCACATATCTCCCAAAAAGTACTCTCTCGAAAACTTTATTTTTCGCGGAGTGTTGAAGCAATAGACTATCAATATGCTTTGGAAAAAGCTGATGATGCACATCGGGATCAACGAGAGTTCAAACCATTTTCCGGAGCTCATTCGCGTGATGGTCCACATTGCGCTGAAAAACATCCATGCATTGATGATATAGTAGATCATGAACAGGTTTTTGGCCGATTTTATGGTTTCGCAACGCATGATAAAAATACAGACCACATCCGAAACTATCAAAAGAAACGTAGTCATGATGTAGCCCATATTAAGGTGCCTGTTTCGTGCGCTTGATACGAGCGCCGCGAAGCAGATCAAGGCCATTATTCCAAAAAACACTTCCAATGCAGCCATTTACGCCTCCAAAGAATACAATCAACGCACCTCACACGGTGTTACTTACCGATGCATTTTCTTATCGCTGCGATCAATGCATCTCTTTCGATCGGCTTAAGGAGATAGCCCTGAGGATTTAATTCCAAAACTTCCCTGATCCTGTCCGCGTCATTAACGCCTGTAAGGAAAACTATGGGGGTGTTCTCGTTACCGGGGATCTTTCTGATGTTTCCGAACACAACCTTTCCGTTTTCGATGGGCATTTCGTAATCCAAAAGGATCATGTCCGTATGCTTTGACTCAAGGAATTTGTATGCTATTCTTCCGTTGATCGCGGCCGCAACATCGTACAGTCCGCGGAGCTGTTCCTTTACGACTCTCAGCATCAGCGGATCGTCGTCGATCACAAGAACGTGTTTCTTCGGTTGTTCTTTCCTGTGCAGAGCGGGCATGATCCCGGGAACCTCGACCTCATCAACCGCTTCGTCTGCACCTTCCGCGTTCTCACCACCGGTTTCAGCATCATAGCCGCTTGCTTCACCGTTTCCCGATGCCGCAGCTATACTCTCTTCCTCCGCTCTCTTGTTTTCCCTGTCCTGAAGGTACCAGTTTATGTTTTCTTTTATAAGGCCGTAATTGAAAGGCTTTATAAAGGTTTCTTCCACCATGAACGGGAGTGAGCCGACAAACTTACCGCAATCCTCGGCAGCTCCTGCTATAAAAGCGGCGGTTCCGTTCTCGGCAAGCAGATCCTTTATTTTTTCATAGACCGCATACTCATCCGGTAATTCATCACCGAGGCTAATGATCAAAACATCGGGTTTGAAGATCTGAAGATGATTTTTAAGGTCATCAAATCTGAGAGAAGAACTCATTAAGGTGAACTCATCGCCGATATGCCTGAACAGATCATCAAGTACAGCCTTTTGCTTTCCCACTGCCAAAACTCTTGTTTCTTTCATACAATTTCCTTTCTAATCAGCATCATTTGTCACAATTTATATTGATTTTCAGTAATGTTTATAAGTTAATGGTGTAATCTTTATTTTATCATTCAACTTGCTTTATTGCAACATTTCACGAGCTGCATCCTACTGTCTTGCTTTCCCTCTACGTGTAGGTTTCCAATATTCAATTTTTTAATCGTCTCGGGATTCATGGCTTGAACAGCAACCGAGCCCTTACTGTTTGATCTGCTTCCACGCCTCCACCAGTTTTTCAATGCTCCAGGCCGCATTCGCGGGGCTGGTGGACGGCAGGCATATGGCTTCTATGCCGAGATCGGGTTCGATGTACTTTTTATAGTATTTCTCCGAAGTCCTGCCGTTTACAAATACCCCTGAAACCTCGGAATTGTCGAGGATAACATGCAGATCGTTCGGAACAACGTTTTTTATGGAGGCATCCGATGACCCTTCTATATCGCAGGAGTGGATCGTATCCCAAAGGGCAAGATGGTTTCGCAGGACGAAAGCCTTCTTTTCCGGAATCGTCACAGGCACCGGCTCATCAAAAACCTGCGCTACAACCTTCCAGAAGCGGTTTTGAGGATGCCCGTAAAAAAACATGGCTTCGCGGGATTTCACCGAAGGAAAGCTTCCCAGGATCAACACTTTTGAATTATCATCAAATAAAGGCGGGATCGGATGTATTATCATTCTATATCCTTCTTGCAAATAAAAATATGTAGCGTCGCTCTACAGAACCATAAGCAACGTTCCGGCCGCGATCAAAATTTCATCTACATATAACTTTATCACTTTTTTCCCAAATTACCACACGAACTTCATTTTGAATTCCATTCGAGTTACTGTCTGTTCACCCCCTGTTTCAAACGAATTTCACCTTGACAGTCTCATTCCCTTCAACTATTCTAAAACTTGATCGACCTGTTTTTTTTCAGACCGATAATATTAATTAACATTTTTTCGATCAAAGTATTGACCTTCCCCCTTGTGGAAGGTGTAATTTAAGGTCATCGATAGGCCAATCGAGTACAAAGGTGCATTTATATGAAGATCAATCAGGTTGAAGAACTTGTCGGCATAACAAAGAAAAACATTCGCTTCTACGAAGATCAGGGTTTGCTTTCTCCGGAAAGAAATCCCGAAAACGGGTACAGGGAATACACTCTCAAGGATGTGGATGAGCTGATGAAGATCAAATTTCTTCGCAAGCTTTCAATTCCCATTGAAGATATCCGGCAGGTTCAAAAAGGAAACAAGTCGCTAAGCATATGCTTTGAGGAGCAGTCCGAAAGACTTTCGCAAGAGGTAAAAGCCCTGGAGGCCGCTCACGACATGTGTGAAAACGCCAAAACCGAAGGTCTCGATTACGCTTCTTTAAATGCCGCGGATTATCTCGAAAAGATCCAAAAGCTCGAAGAAGGAGGGCAGTTTTTTATGGATTTATCAAAAACAGATGTGAAAAACAAGAACGGTGCAATGATCGCCGCCTTTGTGTTTTGTTTGCTGATAATACTATTCTTCGGATTGGCCGTATTTGGTATGATTTCAGATGGTATGCCGACACCAATGTTGCTGATCGTACTGATTCCCGGAGTGTTTCTCGTTATCGGCTGTTTGATAGCATTACATCAAAGAATAAAGGAAATTAAAGGAGGAGAAGAAAATGAAGCTCGTAAGTATTGAAACAATTCCCGGAGTTGAATTTGAAGCACTTGGTCTGGTGAAAGGAACCGTTGTTCAATCCAAGAATTTCGGAAGAGACTTTATGGCAGGCATGAAAACTCTCGTTGGAGGCGAGATAAAGAGCTATACTGAAATGCTGAACGAAGCGCGTCAGATCGCCACCAAACGTATGGTGGATGAAGCCACGGCTCTCGGAGCAGACGCCATCGTCGGAGTTCGTTTCGGATCATCCGCTGTGATGCAGGGCGCTGCTGAAGTCATAGCCTTCGGAACCGCCGTAAAGTTCAAATAGAATATCGGATCCGATAAATAAGCGAAAAACCCTCTCATCCTAAGCCTGCTTTTCCAGGATTATTGTCACAGGTCCGTCATTCACGGACCTCACCTGCATATCAGCCCCGAACCGCCCGGTTTTTACCGTAAAACCGCGGTTTTCGCACTCTTTTATAACAAGCTCATACAAGGGAATTGCTTTTTCGGGTCTTGCGGCATCCGTAAAGCCCGGCCTTCTTGATGAAACATCCGCATAGAGTGTGAACTGGCTCACGATCAAAAGCTCCGCTCCCGAATCCTTGGGGCTTACGTTCATCTTCCCATTATCATCTTCAAACACTCTGAGTCCGCATATCCTGTCAGCAGTCCACACGGCTTCTTCCACAGTATCGTCCGTATGTACTCCCAAAAGGACCAGAAATCCCTTGTTTATGCTGCTGAATTCTTTGCCGTCTATTTCCACAGATGCCTGTTTTACTCTTGTCACAACCGCTCTCATTGTCTTTACCCTGCCTTAGTTTTGTGGTGGAATGAAAATCTTCTTGTCAGCGAAAAAGTATAACATAATAATTTTTATAAAACAATGTAATGTTCACGCTTGCACTCGCAATCCGCTTCGCTACTTGCTCGTGCGGTGGGGGTGAACAAGGGTTACCGGCGACACTCGGGTTGAACGGTAATTCTCGCACAGGGGGTGGGGGTTACTGTTCACGCGCCCTCCCTGCACTGTACAATGGGGTTCCTCCCCCTGCACTCGCAATCCGCTTCGCTACTTGCTCGTGCGGTGGGGGTGAACAAGGGTTACCGGCGGCACTCGGGTTGAACGGTAATTCTCGCACAGAGGGTGGGGGGTACTGTTCACGCCATGTTCAAACCGCGGTTTGAACATGGTATTCTGCGAAGCAGAATATGCGGGTATTAAGCCGTTTTCCGAAAATGCATTTTCGAAAACGGCTTATCACCCGCACATCTGTGAACAGTAACACCGGGGAAACTCGTTTCCCATATACGGGGTAGTACGGACCAAGGGTGAGCGGTAACATTTTATACACGCCCCGATCGGTAACCCTTGTTAAAAGTTGCAAAATGGAGTATTATACCAAAGACTTAGGAGTCAATATAGGAGCAACCATTATAGAAAAGGTAGAAAAATGACATTAAAAGAATTGCAGATTGGCGAAACCGCCACAATTACAAACGTTGGCGGTGAAGGTGCCTTACGACAACACTTCCTTGACATGGGTCTGATCCCCGAAAGTGAAGTGACATTGATAAAATATGCCCCGCTGGGCGATCCTGCTGAACTTTCGCTGCACGGTTATGAACTCACTTTACGTCTTGACGATATGGCCAAGATCGATATAGTGCCCTCAGCCTCAGAAGAAAAGCCTTCGACAAGTTCCGTCCGGTCAGCAGAAAAAACCATCCATCCGGGTCTCGGAGAGGGTGGTAAATTTCATCCCAAGGGAAGCGGCAATCCCCTCCCCGATGATACTGTCCTGACATTTGCTCTCGTTGGAAACCAAAACAGCGGAAAGACTACACTTTTTAATCAGCTCACAGGGTCAAATCAGCACGTGGGCAATTTTCCCGGTGTTACGGTAGACCGCAAAGACGGTGTGATAAAAGGTCATCCCAATACTCTGGTTACGGACCTTCCCGGAATATATTCCATGTCTCCCTACAGCAGTGAGGAGATCGTTTCAAGAAACTTCGTGGTCAATGAAAAGCCTTGCGCCATCATCAACATCATTGACGCTACAAACATCGAGCGAAACCTTTATCTCACAATGCAGCTCTTGCAGATGGGAATTCCGATGGTTGTCGCCCTCAACATGATGGACGAAGTCCGCGGAAACGGAGGCACAATAGATGTCAATGAAATGGAAGCCGCTCTGGGCGTTCCCGTTGTTCCTATTTCCGCCGCAAAGAACCAGGGCATAGGCGAACTGATCGAGCACGCCGTCCATGTGGCACATTACAGGGAAGTTCCTCTCAAGCAGGATTTCTGTGATGAGAACGACAACGGAGGTGCGATCCATCGCTGCCGCCATTCCATCGCCCACCTGATAGAAGATCATGTACAAGCAGCCGGGCTTCCTTTATCATTTACCGTCAGCAAGATCATTGAAGGAGATAGTCTTATAACAGACCAGCTTTCTCTGGACCTTAACGAAAAAGAAACCATAGAACACATCATTCTGCAAATGGAAAAAGAGCGCGGGCTGGACAGGAGCGCGGCAATAGCGGATATGCGCTATTCCTACATTTTCAAGGTTTGCGACAGGTGCGTAAAAAAGCCCCAAAAGAGCAAAGAAAGCATAAGGAGCAGCCGTATAGACAAGCTTCTGACCGGAAAATGGACTGCTCTTCCCTTCTTCGCCATAATTATGCTTGTTATCTCCTACCTTACCTTCAATCTGATCGGAGGCACCCTGCAGGATCTTTTGGCAACAGGCATAGATGCCCTGACGGAAACCGTTGACGGTGCACTTACCCGCGGAAATGTCAACCCTTTGCTTCACGGTCTTATTGTAAATGGCATATTCACCGGTGTCGGAAGCGTTCTGAGCTTCCTTCCCGTGATCGTAACCCTGTTTTTCTTTCTCTCTTTGCTGGAGGACAGTGGCTACATCGCGAGAGTGGCCTTCTTCATGGACAAGCTTTTAAGAAAAGTAGGGCTTTCCGGAAGAAGCATTGTCCCCATGCTGATCGGATTTGGCTGTACGGTACCTGCAGTAATGTCCACCCGCACGCTTCCCAGTGAACGTGACAGAAAGATGACCATCCTTCTTACTCCTTTCATGAGTTGTGCGGCTAAAATGCCCATATATGCCTTCCTCGTAGAGGCGTTCTTTAAAGAATACAAGGCGCTGATCTTCGTATCCCTATATGCCCTCGGTATTCTGGTTTCCATCCTTGTGGCGCTGCTCTTTCGAAGCACCCTTTTTAAAGGCGAAGCCGTACCCTTTGTCATGGAGTTACCGAATTATCGCCTTCCGGGCATAGGAAACGTGAGCCGTCTCCTATGGGAAAAAGCTAAGGATTTCCTTCAAAGAGCCTTCACCATAATACTTCTGGCCACCATCGTGATATGGCTGTTGCAGGGCTTCGACTTCCGATTCAACACCGTTTCCGATGCCCATGACAGCATGCTCGCCTCCATCGCAGGTTTGCTGGTTCCCATCATGAAACCTGCCGGGCTCGGCGACTGGAGGATATGCACTTCTCTTCTCACCGGTTTTATGGCAAAGGAAAGCGTGGTCTCCACTTTGGAAGTTCTGTTTGAACAAGGGATACAGGCGGCCTTGTCAACAAAAACAGCCCTTTCTTTCCTGGTATTCTCGCTTCTTTATACGCCTTGCGTAGCAGCCATAGCCTCAATAAAAAGAGAACTTGGCCACAATTGGGCCATCGGAGTTGTGATCTGGCAATGCTTCGTGGCTTGGCTGGGTGCTGTGATCGTACACCTTATCACTATGTTATTTTAAACCGGATCGGAGAAGATTATGAATACATCAGACATTGTTGTTTTGATCATCCTTGCGATCGCTGTGATACTTGCGGTTATCGGAACGATCAGAAACAAACAAAGCGGCGGATGCGGCGGAAATTGTGCCGCATGTGGCTTTTCTCAAAATTGTCCCAAAATGAGCCCCGGGGACGGGGTTATGGGCTCAAAAAAATGAGTCCCGGAAACCATGTATCAAAAAACCACCTCATCGAGGTGGTTTTTGTATGTCTGTGTTAAGATTTAGAACTTGCCTGCCTTAGCAGCTTCCTCGATGGAAACGGCTGTGGAAACAGTCATACCAACCATCGGGTTGTTACCTGCACCGATGAGGCCCATCATCTCAACGTGAGCGGGAACTGAGGAAGATCCTGCGAACTGAGCATCGCTATGCATACGTCCCATGGTATCTGTCATACCGTAGGAAGCGGGACCTGCTGCCATGTTATCGGGATGAAGTGTACGTCCCGTACCGCCGCCGGATGCAACTGAGAAGTACTTCTTGCCTGCCTCGAGGCGCTCCTTCTTGTAGGTACCTGCAACGGGATGCTGGAATCTGGTAGGGTTGGTTGAGTTACCGGTGATGGAAACATCAACGTTCTCCTTCCACATGATGGCAACACCTTCGCAAACGTCGTTGGCGCCGTAGCAGTTAACCTTTGCACGAGGGCTGTTAGCGTCCTTGGAGTAGCACTTTCTGCTTACTTCCTTAACTGTATTTGTATAGGGATCATACTGTGTCTCAACAAATGTAAAACCGTTAATACGGGAAATGATCTGAGCAGCATCTTTGCCGAGACCGTTAAGGATAACACGGAGAGGCTTCTGACGAACCTTGTTTGCCTTCTCTGCGATACCGATAGCACCTTCAGCTGCTGCAAAGGACTCATGTCCTGCAAGGAATGCGAAGCACTCGGTCTCTTCTTCAAGAAGCATCTTACCAAGGTTACCATGGCCAAGACCAACCTTACGTGTATCAGCTACGGAACCGGGAATGCAGAATGCCTGAAGTCCTTCACCGATAGCTGCTGCTGCTTCGGAAGCCTTACGGCAGTTCTTCTTGATAGCGATAGCTGCACCGACTGTATATGCCCACTTTGCATTTTCAAAGCAGATGGGCTGGATGCCCTCGATGAG
>JAEEGL015842631.1_pt1 | contig 106291 bp, 82 predicted proteins | sample 9134231 | NCBI WGS metagenome assembly JAEEGL01 (sample SAMN16246548, study PRJNA631951) | gut metagenome | biome: gut microbiome; feature: rumen; material: fiber-attached | host: Bos | place: Iran: Karaj | collected 2018-10
GACTTGCCATAAAAGTCTTCATTGCGATTTCCTCCATTATTTTGTTAAGAGCTGTTTGCTTTCTCGCCTTGCGGTCCCGCAGATGTCCGGCCACGAAACGGCAAGCTTGAAAAGCGGTCGATTTCTATCTTAAAATGCTTCGCCGGGGCTTTGGCTAGGCATTCTGATACATTGTCACATTGGGATATTATAGGATATGTTGCGTCTCCTGTCAAGCCCATTCTTACGTCATTTCAAAGTTTTTTCTTTCCGTCTTCCATTTATATAGAATGCTTTTCTTTGTTTTTCGCCCAATTTTTCCATTTTCTATTGGCGAATAAGGATTTCTGTTATAAAATAGAAATAGCGCCGTTTTGTATTATATCATATTTTCTGCAAAAGGAAAGTAAAAAAGTAAGCAAATTGGAAAGGAGAAAGCCATGGCACAAAAGATCACTTGTCCCGTTTGTTTTACCAAAATGAATTCCGTTGGGCACGATCTGGTCTGCCCTGAGTGCGGATACAAATATTGCGAGGATCGCATTCCTTACACCTACGACGATCACAATCACAACAATTACGAGAGCTATAATAAGAAGACAAGTTATAGCTCTGGATATACTTCGTCTCAGGGAAGCAAAACGTCAACCTCGACGTATTCCTCCTCAAAGAGCACGTCCGGATCCACCTATTCCTCTGCAAAGAGTTCGTCCGGATCCTCTTACTCGTCCCAGAGTAGGCCGTCTTCGTCCAGCTATGGCACGACGGCAACGCAAACTTTCTCAAATGCGTTAGAGCAGCGTCGCCAGGTATCCACCTCCGGCACGTACCGGAACCGGTCCACAAATAAGAAGAATCCTGTCGGGAAATTCTTGTTATTTCTCTTTTTATTTTACTTCATAGTCGTCATCATCGTTGCAATGTCCAGCGTTTTTAATGGGGTGTTTGGCGATGAGAATAGCATTATTGATTACTTGAAAGGCCTAAGTACTGAAACGGAAAGCTCCACGTCGGACAGAAGAGCGGACAAGGAAGAAACTGAGGAACCTGCGAAGGAAACCTATCCCATCGTAAATGCCGTTCACGTATCGCCAGACAAAGTACTTTCTAGTTTTGAGGGAAAAACCGAGCCAGGGACGATCCTCGAGGAAATCCTGTGCCAGACAACTTCCAAGGCGCTTGGAGACGTAACCGCCGACGACTGTTTAAGCATTACTAGGATTTTTCTCTATCCATTCGAATCAGAAACCTGTGCCCAGTACGTACTCTCTGACGGCACGTCTGATAGCTTTATCGTCAATTGCACGGTATTTGACAGTTCTGAATTATGCCTGTTTAGCAATCTGGAAGTCTTTATCGCTGAAAGCAGTGACGCAATTCTTTCTCCCGGAGATTTGCTAGGATTAAACTATCTCTTTGCAGTTGGTTGTTCCAACAACCCCGTTGAGCTACTGAGCATTGTTGATACCCAGGATATAGAATATTTATTTCTAACCGTCAACGGAGACTTAGACCTAAGGGGCATAGAGGAATACCCCTACCTGCACTCCCTTAAAGTCACTGCAGATAACCTTGTAAATGAGGATTATATTACCAGGGTTTCTTACTTAGACACTCTTTCCATTACCGTTACGGGTTCTCCCATTGACTATTCGTTTTTAGAGCCTCTGGACTCCTTAAAAGAGCTCACCATCGAAGCACCGTTCTTTACTGACCTTAACTTTTTGAAGGGCATGCCCCTGCTTACCAGCCTTGAAATTCTGGGCAATGGCATGCTGTCGGACGTTTCCGCCTTAGAGTACTGCCCCGAACTGGGTGCGCTTGCCATCACGAACGCAGACCTTATTCAAGATTTTTCCATTATTGGAAAACTCAAGAATCTCAATGACTTAACCTTGAGGTATTGTAAATTGAACGATCTGTCCTGGGCATCCTCCTTAACAAATCTGTCCAGCCTTAAGATTGAAGGAAATTCCGTTACCAGCCTGGCTCCGCTTGCAAAGCTTTCTAACCTAGAGAAAATATACTGCGCAGGCAATCCCATAGAAGATTACGGCAGCCTGGATCGTTCCCTGATCAAGGATAATTAAGTAAGAAATCATAAATGCAAAGGATTATGATCATGTTAAAGCACTTAAGTAAACGTCTACGAACAATATCGGCAGCCGCGCTCTTTTTACTTTGCTGCGCCGCCCTTACCGGATGCACCACGTCAAAAGAACCCGCTCCGCTTTCCTCTGACAGTTCCACCGCGTCAGCGATCATCGGAGTACCGATCGCCACGGCCGCTCCCATTGAGACGCCGGAACCAACCATTGCACCCACGCCGGAACCAACGCAGGCGCCGGAGCTTACGCTGATGGCCCTCGGCGACAATCTTATGCACATGGGGATCGTCCATACGGGCGAAAATAAAGACGGCACCAGAAACTATGATTTTCTGTTTGAAGACATCAAGGATTTCATCGACCTCGCTGACGTCAGCGTGATCAACCAGGAGACCATCTTTGGCGGCAACGAGCTTGGATTCTCCGGATATCCTTATTTCAATTCTCCCACGGAAGTAGGCGATGCCATTGTAAACGCCGGGTTTGACGTTGTGTTGCAGGCCACAAACCACACGCTCGATCAAAAGCAATCTGGCGTAGAGAATTGCATTAACTATTGGAAACAGCACCCTGAAATCCTGATGGTAGGATTACATGACCGTCACGAGACGGAAGACGGAACGCCTCTTCCCATGGAAGATTATATTCCACTGATCACGAAGAATGGCATCACCATTGCCATTTTGAATTACACCTATGGTCCCAATTTCGAGACTCTTCCCGCATATGCGCGTGGCAGAATGGACGTGCTGTGTAACTGGGATGAGAAAAACGGGCATTTGAATTTCACCGAGATCCACCCTCAGGTTTTGGAAGAGATCGCAGCGGCAGACCAAATTGCTGACGCCGTCGTTGTCTTCCCGCACTGGGGTGCAGAGTATTCCACAACCCCCTCCAAATATCAGAAAAACTTTGCCAAACAAATGACGGAAGCCGGCGCGGACCTGATCATTGGCGCTCACCCTCACGTCACGCAACCCGTGGAATGGGTGAAGGCCGACAACGGAAATGAAAGTCTATGTTATTATTCCCTCGGGAATTACGTGTCCACCCAGCAGGATCCCATTTCCATGCTGGAGAATATGGCTTGGGTCACCTTCCGCATGCAGGATGACGGCAGCGTGGTGATCGACAGGGACAAGACGGGAAGCATCCCCCTTGTCATGCAGTACTCTGCCGGTCCCTTACGTTTCAAGGCCGTCTACCTCTTAGAGGAATATCAGCAGGAAGTGGCTGACAAGCACGGCATCCGCAGTTGGGGGCACAAAAACCTCTACGTGACCGACCTTAAAAAATGGGCCGACGAGATCATGGGTGACAGCGTAAAATCCGCCTACGACCTAACCGGCCTCCGCAATCCCATCCTTGAACCTCAAGGCCCCGAAGGCCCGTAAAACTAAAAAGTGCCAGGGGGCGGTTCCCCTGCTTCTAAACAATTAGCCGACAGTTCTTAATGAATCGGAGCTACGTGGGCGGCGCCATCTTTTATAGCGCCGCCTTTTACGTTGCGAACGATGAATTTAGAACTGCTCGAGCCGTTTAGAAGTAGGGGAACCGCCCCCTAGGCACTTACACAATATTCTCTTATGCCTGTGGCTTAATCTTCATGGTAAGTCCAATTCTCTTCTTGGCCACGTCTACGGTGAGGACTTGCACCTCCACAATGTCTCCTACGCTGACAGCCTCAAGCGGATGCTTGATATAGCGGTCGGTGATCTGGGAAATGTGTACCAGGCCGTCCTGATGCACGCCGATGTCCACAAACACGCCAAAGTCAATAACGTTACGCACCGTTCCCTTCAGGATCATTCCAGGCTTTAAGTCCTTCATGTCAAGCACGTCGCTTCTAAGAATGGGCTTGGGCATATCCTCTCTGGGGTCACGCGCGGGCTTTTCAAGCTCTTTCAAAATATCCGTCAGCGTAATCTCACCAATGCCAAGTTCCTTTGCCAGCGCTTCCTTATCCTTAACGCGCTTTTCAAGTCCGGATGCCACAACCGCTTCACCTGCGTTCTGTTTCTCCGCAACGTTTGCCGCCTTCGCGGGAGCCTTCTCCTCAGGCGCTGCGAGCACAAAATTCCCCATGGCTGCGGCAAGGGCCTTACCCATGGAAGTGTTGGTATTCTTTACCACAAGCTGTTTGCCCTGTCTCTTGTCCTGCTTTTTTCCCTGTGCATTCTGAGCGCCGCCGGCTGCCTTTGCGCCGTCAGCCTTTGCCGTGCGTCCAAGCTTCTTATCTTCTGCCGCCTTTTTCTGCATCGCCCTTACGTCATCCATGGTAAGTCCAAGCTTGTCCAAAAGCTTCTCAGCCGCTTCATAGGACTCGGGATGCACGCTGGTGGCATCTAAGGGGTTCTCACCGTCCAGGATGCGCATAAAGCCTGCGCACTGCTCAAATGCCTTAGGTCCAAGCTTCGGAACCTTCAGTAGCTGGCGGCGATTCGTAAACTTGCCGTTCTGTTCACGATAATCCACGATATTCTTGGCGATGGTCTTATTGATGCCGGAAATGTACTCGAGAAGCGGTGCGGATGCCGTATTGACGTCCACTCCGACCTTGTTCACGCTGCTCTCCACCACGCCGCCAAGCGCCTCGTCAAGCTTTTTCTGGTTCATGTCATGCTGATACTGGCCAACGCCGATGGACTTCGGATCGATCTTTACAAGCTCTGCCAGCGGATCCTGCAATCTTCTTGCGATGGATGCCGCGCTTCTCTGTCCCACGTCAAATTGAGGGAACTCTTCCGTCGCCAATTTACTTGCAGAGTAAACTGACGCGCCTGCCTCGTTCACGATCACGTACTGTACGGGACGATCCAGCTCCTTTAAGAGTTCCACGATCACTTGCTCGGATTCGCGGGATGCCGTGCCGTTGCCAACGGAGATCAGGTCCACGTTATACTTTTTGATCAGCTTCTTCAGTTCAGATTTAGCCTCTTCCACCTTATTCTGGGGTGCAGTCGGATAAATGACCTTTGTGTCCAAAACCTTACCCGTGGCATCCACGATCGCCAGCTTACAGCCCGTACGGAACGCGGGATCCCATCCCAAAACAACCTTCCCCGCAATGGGAGGCTGCATGAGAAGCTGCTCCAGATTCTTTCCAAACACGTCGATGGCGCCATCCTCAGCCTTTTCCGTAAGGTCGCTTCTAATCTCGCGCTCAATGGCGGGAGCGATCAGGCGCTCATAACTGTCCTGACAAACCTCCTTCAAAACCGGCGTCGTGTATTCATTGTCAGAAGTAATGGTCTTCTTTTCCAGATAGCGCAAGATGCGCTCCGTGGGAGCCTCCACCTTTACGGTCAGGATCTTCTCCGCCTCGCCGCGGTTCAGTGCAAGAACCCTGTGTCCCGCAAGCTTCTTTACGGGCTCGCTGAAGTTATAATACATCTCATAAACGCTCTCTTGCTTTTCATCCTTGGCAACGCTGGTGACAATGCCCTCCTCAACCGTTGCGTTACGGATATACAAGCGATGCTCCGCCTCGTCGGAAATGGACTCGGCGATGATGTCCTTCGCTCCCTGCAATGCCTCAGCTACGGATTTCACCTGCTTCTCCTCAGGCGCGTCCGCTCCCGTGACGTATTTTTCCGCTTCCTTCTCCAAAGGCTCCGTCGCATTCTGTGCCAACAGATACTCAGCCAGGCCATCCAGTCCCTTTTCCTTTGCGACGCTGGCCCTGGTCTTTCTCTTCGGGCGATAAGGACGGTACAGATCTTCTACGACAACCATGGTCTGGGCTGCCTTGATCTTTTCCTCCAATTCAGGCGTCAGCTTTCCCTGCTCGGCAATGCTGCTCAGCACCTGCTCCTTTTTCTCTTCCAAGTTTCTCAAATAAACCAGGCGCTCATGAAGGTTACGAAGCTGTTCGTCATTTAGGGATCCCGTTACCTCTTTGCGGTAACGCGAAATGAAGGGAATCGTGTTTCCCTCGTCGATCAGCTTGACTGCTGCTTCCACCTGCCATTTTTGAACCTGTAATTCTTCCGTGATTTTTGCAATTACGTCCATCTTTCTTACCCTTCCGTTAGTGATAAAAATCCATTGACTATTATACCAAATCAATCGCAAGAAATCAATTTTTATAATTATTTCATTTACTTCTATTTGCGTTCCCGCAAAAATCGTGCTAGAGTAAAAGAGTATAAGGAGAAAAGCTTATGAATCCATCCGAAATCAACAATAGCAGCATACGCGCTTTTGCCACTGCTTCCCTGGTCTTTGGGGTTCTCTCCGCGTTGACGTTTTTTACGGGATTCCTTCCCTTGATCAACGGTGGACTGGGAATCTTGTTTGCCACGCTCTCGCGCAGGGAAGACCGGCCCTTTCCCTCTTCGAGCTGGTGGGGTGCGGCCCTCTCCGCCCTTGGAATCTTCATGGGCGTGATGATCCTGTCCTACGCACTCATCACCATGGTCATTCCCATGATGACGGATCCCGCATTCTACGCTGAGATGAAGGAAACCTACCAGAACCTTTACGGCATCAATCTGGACGAGATGTTAAACGCGCAGTAATCAAAAAGAGACGGAGAAAACGTCATGAAAACGTCAGCCAAGTGCACCATCTTAAAAAATACGGCCAAGAGCGTCATGGCAGGCAAATATTACTTTGCCATCATGGCATTGCTTTTTGCGGGCCTGATTTCGATCCTTTTTAACCGCTTCACCTATAATCTGAACCGAAGCATCTGTCTGACCCTGATCGACCTTATGAAGCTTTCGGCCAGCAGCACTGGCATTATCGTTCTTTCGTATCTGTTGCCCTTCCTGCTGTCCATCGTGCTGAATGTCCTTCATCTCGGCATATGCCTTTTCTTTCTAAACCTTACTACCAATCATCCCTTTTACACTTTTGACCTTACCTACGGTTACTTCCATGATTTTGGGAAATCCTTGCGTTTGTCCGGCATATTGACCCTTCTGTCTTTCCTATGCTACCTGCCGGCGGACGTGTATTTGGACCTTCGTGACCAAGGTTTCCGGCTGAACTCAACGGAATTACTTCTATTCGGCGCCATACAGCTTCTCTTGTTCGCGATTTATCTTCCTGTATCCTTGGCATTGTCACAGTCCTATTACGTCATGCTGGATTATCCCGAGCTTTCCACCAAGGAAATCCTTAGGAAAAGTGCCCAGATCATGAACGGAAAAAAGAAGCAGTTGTTTTACGTGCGGCTTAGCTTCCTGCCATTGTTTGTCATTTGTCTTTTGACTTGCGGGATTGGCCTGTTCTGGCTGATTCCCTATTACCACGTGACAATGGCTTTGTACTATCTTGACGTCATGAAGCCCACGGATCCCGTACAGTGATGATTCTCTATGAAAGCATAATAAAAACGCGAGACGATTGCCTCGCGTTTTCTTTTTGTATGATTAATCGATATCCTGGGACATTGACTTCGGCTGACCCATGCTGAGCCACTTCAGATATCCGTTCATAAAGGGATCCAAAGCGCCGTCCAACACGGCATCCACGTTACCCGTCTCCACGTCCGTTCTAAGGTCCTTCACCAGCTTATAGGGCTGAAGCACGTAGGACCTGATCTGGTTTCCAAAACCAATCTCCTTCACCTCGCCGCGGATGTCAGAAAGCTTTTCCACGTTGGCTTCCTGCTTTAACAGGAACAGCTTCGCCTTCAACATCTGCATCGCCTTATCCTTGTTCTGGAACTGGCTTCGCTCATTCTGACAGGTCACGACCGTGCCCGTGGGAATGTGCGTGATGCGGATCGCGGATGAGGTCTTATTGATGTGCTGACCGCCTGCGCCGCTGCTTCGATACGTATCGATGCGCAGATCCTTTTCATCGATGTCTACGTCCAGATCCTCCTCGATCTCAGGCATAACGTCCAGTGACACGAAGGAAGTCTGACGCTTGCCCTGGGCATTAAAGGGAGAGATGCGGACCAGTCTGTGCACGCCCTTCTCCGACTTCAGATATCCATAGGCATTGATGCCATTCACCTGGAAAGTAACGGATTTGATGCCGGCTTCGTCTCCGTCAAGGAAATCCAACACTTCCACGCTAAAGCCCTTGCGCTCTGCCCATCTGGTATACATGCGGTAAAGCATGCTGCACCAGTCGCAGCTCTCCGTGCCGCCGGCACCTGCATTGAGCTTAAGGATCGCGTTATTCTTGTCATACTCTCCGGAGAGAAGGGTGCTGATCCTGAGCTCCTCATACTCGGAAATGAACTCATCCAGTTCCGCGCGGATCTCAGGGATCATGGACTCGTCGTTCTCCTCGTAGCCCATCTCGATCAGCGTGAGAATGTCTTCATACTGGGTGGAGAGCTTTCTGCACTCATCCACCACGTCCTTTAAGTTTTTCAGCTCCTTCATCTTCATGTTGGAACGATCGGGATCATCCCAGAAGCCCGGAGCCTCCATGTCCATTTGAAGCTCTTCGATCCTCTTCTCCTTGTTGTCCAAATCCAAGGAAGCCTTGACTTCAGCCAATGGTTTCTCATACGTGAGAATCTCCGATTTCATTTGATCTAATTCAACCACAAATCTTACCTGCTTTCTTAGGCTTTACGTCCGCAGCACTGCTTATATTTCTTGCCTGATCCGCAAGGGCAGGGATCATTAGGATATACCTTTGCAGTCTGACGCATCTTCGGAGCCCTCGCTACGGTTTCATCCCTGTTGGTTCCAGTCACCTTACCAACCTGCTCACGCTCCACCTTCTGCTCAACTCTTGCGTGGAAGAGGATGCGGACAGTCTCCTCGCGAATGTTCTGCGTCATCTCGTCAAACATTTCATAGCCGGCCATCTTGTACTCCACAATGGGATCCTTCTGACCATATGCCTGCAGGCCAATGCCCTGACGCATCTGCTCCATGTTGTCAATGTGATCCATCCACTTGCGGTCAATCACCTTCAGCAGGATCACTCGCTCCAGTTCACGGATCGTTTCAGGCTCAGGGAACTCAGCCTCCTTGCTCTCATAGAGCTTTACGGCCTCTTCCTTCAGCTGCTGCTTCAGATCATTCTTCTTGCGCTTCTTCACTCTCTCAGCCGATACGGGCTCCAACGGAATGGTGGGAAGCAGCAAGGTGTTGAGCTCCGTGTAATTCCAGTCTTCGAAGCCCATGTCGTCGTTAATGCAGATGTCCACGGAATTCTCCACGATGTCCGTGATCATCTTGTAGATAACGCCGCGCATGCTCTCACCGTCCAGCACCCTGCGACGCTCGTCATAAATGATCTGTCTCTGCTCGCTCATGACGCGGTCATACTCCAACAGATTCTTTCTGACGCTAAAGTTATTGTTCTCAATCTTTTTCTGTGCGGATTCAATGGCATTCGTCAGTGACTTATGTGCAATCTCCTGTCCTTCCGGCACGCCCAGTGCGTTAAAGATCTTGATCAGACGCTCGGAACCGAACAGTCTCATGAGATCATCTTCCAGGGAAATGTAGAACTTGGATTCACCGGGATCTCCCTGACGACCGGAACGACCACGCAGCTGATTGTCGATACGACGGGATTCATGACGCTCCGTACCAACGATCTTCAAACCGCCTGCAGCCTTTGCCTCGTCGTCCAGCTTAATGTCCGTACCACGGCCGGCCATGTTAGTGGCAATGGTCACGGCGCCGTGAATTCCGGCATCTGCAACGATCTCTGCTTCTCTCTCATGGAACTTTGCGTTCAACACGTTATGAGGAATGCCGCGCCTGGAAAGACGTCTGGAAAGCTCCTCGCTGGCATCAATGTTGATGGTACCAACAAGTACGGGCTGTCCCTTGGCGTGAGCCTCTTCCACTGCATCGCAAATGGCATGAAGCTTTTCTTCCTTCGTCTTGTATACGGCATCCTGCAAGTCCTGACGGACTACGGGACGATTGGTCGGGATCTCGATAACGTCCATGCCGTAAATCTCACGGAATTCGTTTTCCTCGGTAAGTGCCGTACCGGTCATGCCGCACTTCTTTTCAAACAGGTTGAAGAAGTTCTGGAAGGTGATGGTCGCCATGGTCTTGGACTCTCTCTTCACCTTAACGTGCTCCTTCGCCTCGATTGCCTGATGCAGACCGTCGGAATATCTTCTTCCGGGCATGATACGACCAGTAAATTCATCGACGATCAGAACCTGATCATCCTTCACCACGTAGTCCTGATCGCGGAACATCAAATTGTGCGCGCGCAGTGCCAGGATAATGTTGTGCTGGATCTCAAGGTTCTCGGGATCCGCATAGTTCTCGATGTGGAAAAATCTCTCCACCTTCTTAACGCCGTCTGCCGTAAGGTTGATGACCTTATCCTTTTCATTCACGATAAAGTCACCCGTCTCCTGCTGTTCAATGCCCATGATGGCATCGAGCTTGGACAGATCCTTCATGTCAGCGCCGCGCTTCATCTGACGGGCCAGAATGTCGCACATCTCATACAGGGACGTGGACTTTCCGCTTTCACCGGAAATGATCAGAGGCGTTCTCGCTTCATCGATGAGCACTGAGTCCACCTCGTCGATGATCGCATAATGTAATCCACGCAAAACAAGCTGTTCCTTGTAGATGACCATGTTGTCTCTCAAATAGTCAAAACCAAGTTCGTTGTTGGTCACGTAAGTGATGTCGCAACCATACGCCTGCTGCCTCTCCTCCTGCGTCATGGAGTTCAGCACCACGCCAACCTTTAAGCCCAGGAACTCATGTACCTGTCCCATCCATTCCGAGTCACGCTTTGCAAGGTAATCATTGACCGTGACAACGTGCACGCCCTTACCTTCCAAGGCATTTAAGTAAGCGGGCGCGGTAGAAACAAGGGTTTTACCTTCACCAGTCTTCATCTCAGCGATTCTGCCCTGATGCAGGATAATGCCACCAATCAGCTGAACGCGGAAATGTTCCATCCCAAGCACGCGCCTTGCAGCCTCACGTACCGTTGCAAATGCCTCGGGAAGAATGTCGTCGAGGGTTTCGCCGTCGGCAAGTCTCTTCTTGAATTCCTGGGTCTTCCCGCGGAGTTCTTCATCAGACATTGCCATCATCTCATCACGCATCGCCTCGATCTTGTCTACAATGGGATAGATGCGCTTCAGCTCTCTTTCACTGTGAGTTCCAAAAATCTTTTCAACGATCTTCATTTCTTTTCCTTATCTGCTTTCACGGCATGGTGCCGCATTATTTTACAAAATACAAAGGCTATTTTAACGTAATTTTGTGTTCCTTTCAATAAAAATCACGTTAAATAAATGTGAACAATTATTTCTTGAAAAGCGTGTTCAGGAGTCCGCGCTTTAAAATCTGGCCGCCGGTGCTGATGAGCTGGGACTCGATCTTAGCCTTTCTGCGCTCCGCAGCGGCATCCTTCTTTTTCTTCTTTGCCTCTTCCTCGCGCTCCTTTTTCTTCTTGGCTTCCTCTTCTTCCTTCTCTTTCTTCTTGCGGGCTGCCTCTTCTTCCCTCTCGCGCTTCCTTCGGGCTTCATCCTCTTCCTTCAGGCGTCTCTTGCGCTCCTCTTCCTCTTCCTTTTCACGCTTCTTGCGGGCCGCCTCTTCTTCCTTCTCGCGCTTCTTGCGGGCCTCTTCCTCTTCCTTTTCGCGCTTCTTGCGGGCTTCTTCCTCTTCCTTTGCCTTCTGCTTCTCCCACTCCTCGCGTTCCTTCTGAAGCTGCGCGCGCTCTGCCTCGAGTCTTGCCTCTTCCTCTGCTTTTTCCTTTGCAGCGGCGAGCAATTCATAAGCGGACTCGTTGTCAACCATGACGTCGTACTTGCTCATGCCGTCAGCTTTCATCATCATTCTTCTCACGGAATCCTCACAGGGCGCCATCAGACTCTGAGGGCAAATGATCTTGGTGTATTGCACGATCGTGGGAATGCCCTTCTCGTCGAGGAAGGAAGTCAGCGCTTCGCCGACGCCAAGCTCCATGATCACTTCCTCCGTCTTAAACTCCGGATTTGCGCGGAAGGAGGTTGCTGCCGCGCGAACGGCCTTCTGTTCTGCGGGAGTGTATGCCCTCAGGGCGTGCTGCACTCTGTTGGAAAGCTGCGCCAAGACGGAGTCAGGAATGTCACTGGGGCTCTGGGTTACGAAATAGATGCCAACGCCCTTTGAACGGATCAGCTTTACCAGCTGCTCGATCTTCTGGAGGAGCACCTTCGGCGCGTCCGTAAAGAGCATGTGCGCTTCGTCAAAGAAAAATACGAGTTTGGGTTTCTCTGCATCGCCGGCTTCGGGAAGTCTCTCAAAGAGCTCTGCCATCAGCCAGAGCATAAAGCTGGCGTACAGCTTGGGATTATGCACCAATTTCACACAGTCAAGCATGTTGATCATGCCCTTTCCGTACATGTCGGTGCGGATCCAGTCAAATATGTCAAGGTCAGGCTCGCCAAAGAACAGGTCTCCGCCCTGGCTCTCTAAGGGCAGGATCGCACGGATGATGCCGCCGATGGACTGCGCCGTAATGTTTCCATAGGTCGTAAGGAATTCCTCATGATGGTCGCTCAGGTAATTCAGGAGAGCCTTCAAGTCTTTTAAGTCAATCAGAAGCAGGCCCTTGTCGTCTGCGATCTTGAACGCAATGTTCAAAACGCCCTCCTGTGCCTCGGAAAGGCCCAAAAGGCGGCTCAAAAGATCGGGACCCATGTCGGATACCGTCACGCGGATGGGATGTCCGTTTTCGCCGTATACGTCCCAGAACGTGGTGGAATAGGGTTTGTATTGGAATTCATCGCGGATCCCAAACTTATCGATCCTCTTCTCCATGCCTTCGTTCCGTTCGCCGGCCGTGGCCATGCCCGACACGTCGCCTTTCACGTCACACAAAAATACGGGAACGCCCGCATCCGCAAAGGACTCTGCCATCACCTTCATCGTGATTGTCTTACCGGTACCGCTCGCACCCGCGATCAAACCGTGCCTGTTGCACATGTTCAGCGGCAGATACACTCTCTCGCCGTTTGCCAATCCCATGTAAATCTTACCCTCAGAATACATACCTTCACCCTCCATTCTGGGTCAAAGGGGACGGTTCTTCCTGACCCACTTTTTAGATCTGCCGTACACCCCCGTTTATTTACCCACTATCTTTTATCTTAGCAGAAAACTCGTCATCTGTCATCATCTTTTAACAGCCAGAAAAACGCACGGAATTCTGCCCTTCTCTCGTAAATGCAAAACTCCGGGCCGCGCCTTTCGCCGTCCCGGAGTTCAAATCTCAAAAATAATTAATACTGCTTTGCTTCCTCTTCGCCGCGGAGCACGCGAAGTCCGCCCTGTGCCAAAGCCAAGAGCTCATCCTCTCCGGGATATACGGTGAAAGGTGCAATAAAGCCGCATCTTTCCTTGATGGCTGCGCATACGTCAGCGCCGTAAGCAATGCCGCCGGTCAAGATGATCTGATCAACCTTGCCATACAGAACTGCTGCCATGGAACCAATGTTCTTGGATACCTGATACAGGAAAGCTTCCTTTGCCGCAGCTGCCTGCTCGTCGCCGGCATTTGCGCGCTTCGTAACCTCACGCATGTCGTTGGTGCCAAGGTAAGCGTTAAAGCCACCCTTTCCAACGATCTTGGAGTATACTTCCTTCTCGGTGTACTTGCCGGAGAAGCACATCTTGATCAAAGCGCCGCTGGGTACTGCGCCTGCTCTCTCGGGAGAGAATGCGCCGTCGCCGTCCAGTGCGTTAAATACGTCAACAACCTTACCATTTAAGTGAGCGCCAACGGAAACGCCGCCGCCCATGTGAACCACGATCAGGCGAAGGGTCTCGTAAGGCTTGCCTATCTCCTTGGCATATCTCTTTGCAACTGCCTTCTGGTTCAGTGCGTGGAACACACTGGTTCTGGGAAGCTCAGGAACGCCGGAGAAACGGGCAACGGGTGCCAGCTCGTCTACAACCACGGGATCCACGATGAAGGAAGGGATTCCAAGGGAATCACCGATCTCTCTCGCCAAAATTCCGCCAAGATTGGACGCATGCTGTCCCTGCTTACCGATCACCAGGTCATGAAGCAGGTCGTCCGTCACTGCGTAGGTACCGCCGGGGATGGGCTTTAACATGCCGCCGCGGCCAACAACCATGTTAAGGCTCTTCATGTCAAAATTCTTACTTGCCAACAGATCCGTAATAATCTTTTTTCTAAAATCCTTCTGGTCCACGATCGTAGGGAACTGGGAGATCTCCTCCGTCGTATGACGAAGCGTCTCCTCAAACAACAGGTTCTCATCATCAAACACGCCAATCTTCGTGGACGTGGAACCCGGGTTAATAATCAAACTCTTAATACCCATGATAAATCCTCCTAAATTTTCTAGTGAAACCTATTTGGTTAGCGTCTGCCGGACGAACTCCCTCTTGGGAACGGCTCGGACTGCACTAAGCTCATCGACCGTCCTCACGGAGTGTTCGATTCCGAGGCAAACTCGGAGATAAAGCTCCTCAGACATGCCTCGAAATCTCACGTGAGGCCAGCCGATTCGCTAAGTGCTGCCGGCTAATTGTTCCCAAGAGGGAGTTCATCCGGCAGACGCTTTGCAAATTGCAGTCATCGAAAGCTTTAGGACCATTTCGTCATGCGACAAACGTTAAATGAATCTCTTATGGTGATAAGACGTTGGAATGCCTTATTTATTAAGTTCGTGGGCAACGACTGCTGCCAGTGCGATGGAGTTCACCTTGGTTTCGAAGGTGTCGGAACGGCTGGTCAGGATCACGGGAACCTTGGTTCCGGTCAGGATGCATCCGTTCTTTACGCCGGGTACGGTGTGAACGAGTGCCTTGTAAACAAGGTTGCCTGCATGAATGTCAGGGAAGAGCAGAACGTCTGCGTCACCCTGGATCTTGCGGTCGGTTGCTCCCTTATGCTTTGCAGCCTCGGGATCAATGGCAAGGTCAAGGGACAGAGGTCCGTCAACGATGCAATCCTTGATCTCGCCGTTTGCACACATCTCAGTGAGCTGCTGGGCCTCAACGGTTGCGGGCATCTTGGGATTTACAACCTCAACTGCCGCAAGGGGTGCAACCTTCGGATTTACAATGCCGCATGCGTTACATACGGGCACGGTGTTCTTGATGATGCTAACCTTGTCCTCCAGCGTAGGATAGGTCATAAATGCAACGTCGGTAAGGAACAAAAGCTTATCGATCATGGGAATGTCAAACACGCATACGTGGGAAAGGGGACCACCGGTACGAAGGCCAACCTCCTTGTCGAGCACGCTCTTTAAGAAATTCTTGGTGTCGATCAGACCCTTCATGTACATGTCAACCTTGCCGTCATGCGCAAGCTTCACTGCCGTCAGGGAAGCCTGGATCACGTCGGGCTCGTTGATGATCTCAAAATCATCAATGTTTACGCCGATCTGAGCAGCGATCTCTTTGATCTTTGCCTCGTCACCAACCAGAACCGCATCTGCGATGCCGCGATCCTTTGCCGCGCGAACTGCCTCCAGCACTGCGCTGTCCTGTGCAACGGATACGGCAACCTTCTTCATGCCACACTCTTTCACCTTTGCTACAATGTCGTCAAAACCCTTCTTCATTTCTCTCGTTCCTTTCCTGCGCGATCTCATTTTCCGTCCGAATAGGCTTCGCGCCTTACTTTATTCTTTCACCGTAATCTTTTACGGCACATCCTTTGAAATGATATCATTCCCCGCCATAAAAGTCAACGTTCACGGGAAAACCGGAGTCAGGATTGACCTAATATCCATATTTTTTTAAGGAATTCTCAATGTCTTCACTGGTTCTCTTCCAACCTTCCGGTAACCAAGCGGCAAATCGTTCAAAAACATCCTCTGAGGTCGTCTCTTTCAAAATCAAAATGATCACGTCATTATCCTCTTTAGAAAACTGGTATTTTGCGGCATTTGTACTTAACCGCTGAATGACGTCATTTCCGTACTCCTCCATTAAAAAAGTGATAAGGCGAAAACCATACTGATATTCCGGCTGCTCTTTACTTCTTCCCCCTAGGTTATACTCACGGAATTTTCCTTCCGGATCCGCCACCACGGCAGCTTCATCAAATCCGACGGCGGACGATTGAAGAAATTGTATGCAGCACCAGCAAGGCGTATCCAACAGCAGCGCAACGTGATATTGTGCGTACACTCCTATGCCCTCTTCCAAAACTTTTCCCAAAAACAAGCTATGGCGAAGGCGCAGCGCGTGCGCAATTTCATGATAAACCATCTCTCGCGAGCTATAGTCGGGATCAAAATCCGAGTCAAACAGCATGATTTCGTTTCCATCCGTCCATGGAATGGCTCCGTCATTTTCATCCTTTGCCAACATCACGTGAATCTTATCCTGATATTTCGGGATCCCCCGAAAGACGTCTCCGTAATATACCTCGAGCCAATTCTTATTTTCCACAAAGTCCGTTACGGAAAAGCTAATTCCCAAAACCTGCTCGTCCATAAGCATGATCTCTTCGATTTGCCTTTTCAAATCACCCGGAAACGAGGTATCTTTATCAAAATAAAGGACGTAGCGCTCTCCTACCAAATACCCATAGTCTTCCATACGTACCTGATCCTTGGAAGCTCCGTCAAAAAAACTAGAAACGTCCTGCGCCTTGATTTTTATGGCTTCGTCCTGAACGGTTTCCACCATCGCCGGCCCCTGACTCTCTTCCGTCTCTATAGACGTCACGATCGTTTGCCCGCGCGCCTCACCGTTATCCAACGCAGAACCATTGCAGCCCGCAAGCATCGCGATCATCAATATCCACGGCAAGAACAGTACCATGTCTTTTCCATTCACGTTATGCGTCATAAAAATCCTCTCCTCAATCATCCATTTGTAGTTTCCCCACGTCATCCAATCTGGGAACGCATGCAAACAAATACTTTTTCAGTTCCTCCGTCGGCCCGGTCTGATCCGGCACCATGACAACTCTCAGGCCTGCGCGATACGCTGCCAGAATCCCGTTGGGCGCGTCCTCCACCGCCATGCATTCCGACGGATCCAGTCCAAGCTGTTCACACGCGTACAGATAGATATCCGGAGAAGGCTTCCCTTCCTTCACCTGCGTCGCGCTGATAATCTGGCTAAAGTATGGACGGATCCCCGTGAGATTTAAGTATTTCTCCGTCCGCTCCGGCGGCGTGGCCGTAGCTACGGCGGCAGGTATTCCCCGCCGCCGCAATTCTTCTAATATTTCCACCGCTCCCGGTTTCAATTGAACGCCTTCTTTGTCTAGGCACTCCTCCATGATCTCCGTTCTGCGGGCACGGATGGCATAGTAATCCAAATCCTCACCGAACCACTCCTTTAATCTTGCCGGAGCAAAGGGGCGTCCGAGACTCCGCATGGACAGCACCTGCTCGTCCGTCATCTGATATCCAAATTCCGCCATGGCCTTCGGCCAAAAGATCCGGTAATACTTCTCCGTGTCGATCAAAGTCCCGTCCATGTCAAATAGAACTGCTTTTATCATTTGTTTTTTCTCCCCGATCAAGCTTTAGACAAGCGTTCCCGTAAAGATCCACTGGAACAAGCTGCCCACCTATAACCGTTTCTCGATCTCCTCGATCAGAATTTTCAGCGCCTTGATCCGGGCATACTTCTTGTCATTGGACTCTAGCACGTACCAAGGTGCCGTCGTGGTGTTAGTCTTTTGGAGCATCTCGTTAATGGCCTCCTCATACTGATCCCACTTCTCACGGTTTCTCCAATCCTCATCCGTGATCTTCCACTGCTTTTCCGGCGTATTCTGTCGATCCGTAAAACGCGCAAGCTGCGTGTCCTTGTCGATCTGCACCCAGAACTTGATAACGATCGCGCCCCAGTCCGTCAGTTCCTTCTCAAATTCGTTGATTTCGTTATAGGCTCTCTGCCAGTCATTCTCCGAGCAAAATCCTTCCAGTCGCTCCACCATGACGCGCCCGTACCAGGTGCGGTCAAAGATGGCCACGTGGCCAGAACGGGGCAGCCTCGTCCAGAATCTCCAGAGATAATGCCTTGCCTTCTCATGCGGCTCTGGGCTCGCGATCGGATGCACTTCAAAGCCTCTCGGGTCAAGCGCTCCGGTGATGCGCTTAATGTTTCCGCCCTTACCGGCCGCATCCCAGCCCTCATACGCTATGATCACGGGAATGCGCTTTCGATAGAGCTCATTGTGCAGTTTCGAAAGCTTCTTTTGCAGCTTGTCCAGTTCCTTCTTGTATTCCTCCTCCGGAATTGTTTTGTTCAGAGGAATCTTATCCAGCTTTGGCGTCTTGCGGAGCGGGAATACGTTTTGCAGAATGGGCACCGCCTGCGCTCCGCGCGAAAGCGCCATGTCGATGCCGTTAACCATGATCTCCAGCACCTGCAGCTCCGCCCACTTTTTATTCTTAGCGTCGATCACGTACCAGGGTGCCTGGGACTGATTCGTCTCGCGCAGATACTCCTCGAATGCGTCCATGCATTTATCGTAATGCTTATTCTGCCAAAGGTCCCAGTCGGACACGCGCCACTTCGTGTTCTTGTCATCCAGGAGCCCGTCAATGCGCTTTTTCTGCTCCTTCTCATCGATGTGGAAGAAAAACTTTAGCACAAGATATCCATTGTCCGTCAACTGACGCTCGAATTTCTTAATGCTCTCCATGCGGCTCTGATAATCTTCTTTTGACAGTTTTCCCTGAAGGTATTCGCTAGTCACCTCGTCCATCCAGCTGCCGTCAAGGAATTCAAATTTGCCCGCCTCAGGGATCTTCACAAAATGGCGGTACAAGAAGGGTTTTCTAAGCTCATCCTCACTCTTGGCCTGCGTAGTCGCCGTCTTAAAAAACCTGGGGTCGATATTCCGGATCACCTTTCCCAGAACGCTTCCCTTTCCGGCTGCCCCCCAACCGTCAAACACCACAAGCACCGGAAGTTTATGATCCCGGATCTCCGTCTGCTTCGAAAACAAGCTTGCGCGAAGTTCCTCCAGTCTCTGTTCGATTTCTTCCTCTGACGGTCGCTCAGATTTCTGATAGTCTTTTAACATCCCGTAACCTCCTTTTCCCCATCATACCCCAAAAGCACGCGTTTCCCCTATTCTGCGCGCTTACGTTAGCATAAACCCAAAAGCACGCTGCTTCGCAGCCGCTTGTTTTTCTGTTGCATGCTTTATTTTATCATATTGCCGCCCAAACCGCAACCACGCCTCCCGTGCAGTCCGTTGTTATTGACTGCTCCCCTTTCTTTGCCTATAATAAAATTAGTTTCCGTTTACGTTTGGGTTACGTTTGAAAAAAGAGGCGCAATGAACAGAGACAACGTTATTTTCGATAAAAGCATGAGAAAAACTCATACCATATACATGCCGGACATGTTGCATTACCATAACGATTTTCTGGTTGCGGCGTTCTCCCTTGGCGGATACAAGCTGGCTGTTGTTCCCGAGTACCAGCAGATACCGATGGAGCTGCTTTCCATGGTCAACTCCAGCTATTGCACTTGTGCCATGGACATCATAGGCAATCTTATGGCGCATCTTAGGCAGCCCAATCTGGATCTTTCGAAGATTGCCATTCTGGAGCCACAGGCAGGGGGCGCGTGCAGGGCAGGTAATTACTATGACCTGATCATCCAGTGCGTCAAAAAGTGCGGTTACAACATTCCGGTTCTCTCCCTGAATTTCAAGGGCAGTGAATCGCATCCCGGCTTTAAGATCACGCCCATGATGTTCTTTGGCGCGGCGGCCGGAGTATGCTACGGAGATCTGCTCATGGCTCTTTTCCAGCAAATCAGGCCCTATGAGAAGGAAAAGGGAGAGACGAAGCGCGTCTACGACAAGTGGGTAAAATCCCTGTCAAAGGATATTGCCTCAAGGCGGAATCTCTTTTTCCGGGAAAAGAAATATCAAGAGATCATAGACGATTTCCTAAAGATTCCTCGCTATGACCGGGAAGAAAAGAAATTGAAGAGAGTTGGCATCTCCGGAGAAATTTACGTGAAATGCTCGCCCATAGGGAATCGTCATTTGGAAGATTTTCTCTATGAGAATGGCATGGAATACAGGATGGAGGGATTCTTAAATTACTGCACTTACGTTGTCTATACGGAGATGAAATCCGCAGAGCTAAGCGGTGTCTCCAAGGCAGTGCTTAAGGTATATTCCTTCGTCATGAATTATATGATCAAGGTTCACGCACAGATCCGGAAAGTGCTTTTGCGAAATGGATTTGTGGCCGATGGCAGATTTGAAGACATGCAAAAGAAGGCCGCTCCCATTTTGAGCGAGTATTACAACATTGGAGACGGCTGGCTTGTCATGGCGGAGGCCATGGACATGATAGAACAGGGATATGACAGAATTCTGATCGTTCATCCCTTTGGATGTCTTGTAAGCCACGTGGCTGAGCGGGGAGTTCTGAAGAAGCTTCGCCAGCTCTACCCGGACGCAAACATTAATACGATCGAGTATGATTATGATCAATCCAATACTCTTAGGGAGAGCAGAATTCTTCTGGCTACTTCCTAAAAAAAGGATGGCGTCGGCATAAGTGCCGGCGCCATCCCTTATAAGAGGGGGATATATTTATGAATGAGCTAAAACGTTATCCCTTAGGGAAGCATGTCAGAGCTGCCAAAGAACTCTTCCCACTTCTTGGTACGCTCGTCGATGATTGCCTGGCCGCCAGCGCTTAAGTAGTTCTTAAGCTCTTCGTCCCAAACCTTATCAAAGTCTGCAGTAGAAGCAACAACTGCCTTGTCGTAAGCGATGTCTCTCTTCTGGCTTAAGGTATCACCAACGCCCTCTTCTGCCTCGATCGCGCCAACGTTTACGTTCTTACCAACTCTAAGATCGGTATTTGCGATCTTGTGAGAGTTCATAACGTCCTCAGCAGGGATTCCAGGATAGTTGAGTGCTCTGGACTTGTTGGTCAGTTCCTCGGAAGTAAGCTTCAGACCGTTTACGGTGATGGTGTAGTCAATGTTCATGCCAGAGTTCATGATCGCATTTCCGGTTGCAGGCTGAATGGCGATCGCGCCGTCAGAAGTTACGGTATGGGTTACGCCCTCTTCACCGATCTGCAGATACTGGATGTGCTCAGGATTGCTGATCCAGTCAAGGTACAGCAGGGATGCAAGAGGCTCAGTGTTGGTTGCAGGGAAGAACACCTTACGGTCGATGGGACCGGATACGAACTTGGTATGGGTACCGTTCTTATCCTCGAAGGGATCGATTGCAACGAACTTTGCGTTAGCGCCAACGTTTCTCTGAAGGTTAGCGTTGATGCTGTCATCACCATTTCTGTAAGGATAATCCCAGTTGTGGGTGAACGCGCCTACGAAACCAGCCTTCATCATGTCATCCTCAGTGGTGTCGCCGCTGCCATACTGTGCGAAGTCATTCCACATAAGGCCCATGTTGTACCACTTATTCAGAAGTCTAACGCCTTCCTTGGTGCCATTCTCGGTGAGCTTTCTGTCATCAAAACCGTTTACGTAGAATTCCTTGTCGGACATCTTGGGATCTAAGAAGGACTCGATCAGGGTTGCTGCTCTCCAACCTACGTCGTAGCTTACGGAGTAGGGAACCATCTTGTCAGCATCTGCGCCAAGCAGGGTGCTTGCGTTATCCTTGAAGGCAACGAGCATCTTCTCGAACTCAGCCTTGGTGGTAGGAGCCTTCATGTTCAGCTTGTCCAGCCAGTCCTGACGAACGAAGGTCAGAACGCGGTTAGAAACTGCCAGCTTTGCCTCAACGCACCAAAGGTTACCGGTCTTGGGATCCTTATCCCAGTTAATGTTGGTATCACCCAACCAGTTCCACAGGTTAGGAAGATCATTCTTGTACTGCTCAACGTAAGGAGCCAGATCGATCACGCCGCCCATGTTTGCATAAGTCTGGATGGTCGGATAGCTATAGGTTACGCATACGTCAGGAGCGGTACCTGCAGCAAGCAGGTTGTTGATCTCATCAACCTCGGTCCAACGGGGAACCTTCTTGAAGGTTACCTCTACGTTGTGATCCTCAAGCATACCCTTCTTGATATACTCGGTGTAATCATTGTTCTCGGGATCAGAACCGCCGTCGTTGCCGCGGTCATAAATCTCAACAACAATCTTCTTGGTCTCTTTGAACTTACCGTTCTCGAAGTCAGCTCCAGCCTTCTTTGCCTCTTCTGCCTTACTCTCCTGTACGGCACTAACGTCCCCAGTGTCTTCCCCGCTGTCACCGCCATCACATGCTGCCAAAGAAGCCACCATGCTGCAAGCGAGCAGGATTGAAAGAATTTTCTTCTTCATGTTACTTGTTTCCTCCCTTAATAAATTGTTGAAGTGCTAATATAATTAACGGGTTTTCCCGTTAGTTATCCAAAATTACTCCTTTACTGCGCCAAGGGTTACGCCCTGGATAAAGAAACGTTGCAGCCAAGGATAGATCATCAGAATGGGCACCGTTGAGAACATAACCACGGCTGCCTTCATGGATGCCGCAAGACCGGGAGAAGAGAATCCTTCCTGCGTTGCAACCTCCATCTTATTCGTGTTGTTCATGATGTTGTACAGATATAACTGCAGGGGATAAAACTTCTCATTCTTCATGTACATCAACGCATCGCCATAACCATTCCAGCGTCCTACCGCATAGAAGAGTGCCAGCGTTGCCAGAACGGGCTTGGACAGTGGCACGTAGATCTTCAAGAGGATCTGGAAGAAGTTTGCGCCGTCAATCTCCGCTGACTCGCGAAGGCTGTCCGGAATTCCGTAGAAAAAGCTTCTCATGATGATCATGTTATAAACGCTAAGGCATCCGGGAATAATCAGCACCAGTGGATTATCCAGCAGGCCAATCTTTTGCATCAACAGGTAATTGGGAATGGCACCTGCGTTAAAAAACATGGTGACCGTGATAAATACGTTGATGGCGGAACGTCCCTTCAATTTTTCAAAGATCAAAGGATACGCGCAGAGCGTTGACATGGTAAGCGAAACCATGGTGCAAACAAAGGTCAAAAATACGGTCCAGAAAAAGGCCCATACGTACTTACTGTTCTTAAACACCTGCAGATACGCGTCAAAATTCAGTCCCTTGGGAAGCAAGTATACGTCGTTTCTCACCAAGGCTTCCGATCCACTCAGGGATTTTGCCAAAAGATTTAACATGGGGAGAACGCAGACCAGACTAACGATCACGCAGATCCCAACAAAGACCCAGTCTCCTATTTTGGCTTTTGTTGATTTTATCTTCATCTTTCCCTAACCTCCTTACCAAATACCGCGCTCGCCAAGCTTCCTGGAAATAAAGTTCGCTCCCAGGATCAGGATCACGCCGATGACGGACTGGAACAGACCAACTGCGGTCGTCAGGGAGAACTGCAGGCCCTTGATGCCGACTCTGTAAACATAGGTTGCGATAACGTCCGCTTTATCCATAACGAGGTTGTTGTACATTGCCATGGGACGCTCCATGCCGCCGCCCATAATGTAGCCGAGGTTCATGATGAGCAAAACGACGATGGTGGGCTTAAGGCCAGGCAGCGTGATGTGCCACATTTTCTGGAATCTGCCGGCGCCATCCATGGAGGCTGCCTCATAAAGGTCAGGGCTGATGCCCGCGATGGCCGCAAGGTAAACGATGGAATTCCAACCAAAGCTTTGCCAGATACCCCAGCCAATGTAGTTCCTAACCCAGTGTGAGCTCTCTGCAATAAAGGGAATGGACTCGCCGCCAAGGTTCTTGATCAGCATGTTTACCATACCGGTGTTCTGTGCAAACAGCTGCAGGGAAAGGCTTCCAATAATAACCCAGGAAAGGAAGTGAGGCATGTACGCGATGGTCTGCACGACCTTCTTGAATCCCTTGAAGGGCAACTCATTTAATATCAGGGCAAAAATGATCGGCGCCGGGAAACCAAAGATCAAATCCTTCAAGTTCAACAATAAAGTATTGCGAAGCGCATTGATAAAGTCTCTGTCGTTGAACGCCTTGATATAATATTCAAATCCATTCTTCTTCGCCAAAGGCATTGCCCACACGCTCTTGTTGAGCATGTATTTCTTGAACGCGATCTGCACGTAGATCATCGGGATATACTTAAATACCAACAGATAGATCAGCGGCAACGCCAACAAGGCATATAACTGCCAATAGCGCTTCAAGTAAACCTTTTTGTCTACTTTTCTTACCGCGCCTTGTAATTTCACTTTCTTTTCTTTTCCAGCCACGAAAAGCTCCTCCTTCCGGAATGCGGCGACGTTTCCATTCTAAGAAACCTCTTCCATAAACAAATACGTCATTTGAAAAAATCATACCATTTTCAAGAGGACAAATCTTTGTAAAAAGAGAATTAAATATTGCAAAAATCATCCATTTGTCCTAAAATGAAAGTGGTTACAAATTTACGTTCAATTTAGTAAAACGCTTTACCGTTCTAGGCGTTTTCCAGCTTTTGCAAGAGGATAAAGCCATGGAAGTATCTGTAGTTGAATACCACAAAAAAGATAAAAGGATTTACTCCCAGATCGAAGGTCACTGTCACTCCGTCTACGAGATTTATTATTTCATTTCCGGAGATGCCGAGATCATGGTGGAAGGAAAAATCTACCCCCTCACCCCCCATACGTTATTCCTGATTGCCCCAGGCGTCATGCATGGCATTCAGGTCAATTCCCGTGCGGATTACGTAAGAGACGTGCTGTATATTTCACCAGATCATCTATTGCCGGAACGGCGCCATCTGCTCACCGGAATCATGCCGACGCACAAAAAAAAGCCAACCCGGGAGCTTCTGTACGAACATACGGAAGACTTCCACTTGGATGACTTTTTTTATCGCATTTACCAGTTAAAGGATCAGCCACAGGACGTGCAGGACATGCTGGCTCCAATCTTTAATGAGGCCCTGCTCGCGCAGATTCATCTGCTCGGGCGGGTTCTAAAGCCTGCCACGTTTATCAATCAAATGCCAGACAAAATGATAGAGATCATCAATTACGTCAATGGACATCTGACGGAAAACCTGTCTTTGGATAACATTGCGTCTCATTTCTTTATCAGCAAAAATAACCTGAATGCCAATTTCAAAAAATTCCTTGGCAACACCGCCATGGATTACGTGCGCTACAAGCGCATCATCCTTGCCAAGCAGGCCATGGATGCCGGAGAATCTGCCATGAGCGCTGCCCTGCAAAGCGGTTTCACGGACTACAGTTCCTTCTATCGGGCTTACGTAAAATACGAAGGCACCTCCCCGAGGGCCAACATGTCCGCAGGCGAAAACTCATAAATTATGATCAGACTTCATTCAAAACGGTCTGACAATTCGAACCGGGATCTCTGAGAGCTCTTTCTTTCCGTCCACCAGGAGCTTTTGAAGATCCTCTTTCCACGTAAGGCTTGTCATTTGCCACTCTCCTTTTTCGTAGGCATAACCGTCCCCGGCATCCTCATACAGGGTGAATTCTGCGTCTCCCCCTGCATAGACCGTCAGCGTGAGGTCATCGCCCTGCTCTTCCACGGATTGTGCAAACCCTTTCTTTGGAAGGATGGAGCCCGTTTTGACAAAGACGGGGATCCGCTCAAGCGGCGCATCCGCAAGGATCCACTGCCCGCCTTCATAATATGCCTCACTCCAAAAATCATACCAACCACAACCCTTCGGAAGGTACACTTTTCTGACACATCTGTCACTTACATTCCTTTTCCCGCTAGCGCCAAAATAAAACGGTTCCGTCACGGGACAGATCATCATCGCGTCCCCGAAAAGGTATTGGTCCATGATCCCCCAGACGTCTCGGTCCTCCGCGAACCCATACGCCAATGGCTTTATGATCGTTTCATCAAAGGCCCACGCTCTTCCCGCAAGGGAATATACGTAGGGCATGAGTTCATAGCGCAGACGGTTGGCACTCATCAGCGCTTGATAAAAAGGTGCCTCCGGGCGGTCAAACTCCCAAAGCTCTCGCCGGAAATCCGTGCCGTGCACGCGGAATACAGGGAGAAATGCTCCCCACTGGAACCATCTGGTAAAAAGCTCACAGTATGCAGGATCCTTGGGGCCTTCATCATACTTACCATCCCAGAACCATTGCAATCCGTTCTTTACAAAGAATGCTCCCACGTCCACCGTCCAGTAGGGAAGGCCGCTGGCGCAGAAATGCAGTCCCGCGGCGATCTGTCGGCGCAGCGTCTCCCAGGACGCAGAAATGTCTCCAGACCAAAGGATCGTTCCAAAGCGCTGCTGTCCAAGATAACCGCTCCTGGTCAGATTCACCACGCGCTTCTCTTTCACCGCACCCCCACCGGATTCTGCGTGGCTGGTCTGCTCCCTGCCCTCACTTGATTCTGTATGGCCGGTCTGCTCTCTGCCCTCACTTGATTCTGTATGGCCGGTCTGCTCCCTGCCCTCACCCGGTTCCTTCGCCCTCAAGTTCGCATAATATTCCCTTTGCCCTTCATAAACTGCCTGGGCATGATAAAAGCCATAGGCATTCGTCATGGTGGCGGGCAAGTGCTTCGACGCCACTTCTTGATATTCTTCCTGACTCTTGGAATTTTCAGGTCTCACCAGATGATTCCACTCCGGCGTAAAGGGTTCGCTGTTATCACACCACCAGGCGTCCACGCCGTAGCAAAAAAGTCCCTTTTCCGCCTGCTTCCAGTAGGTTTTCCTGCCCTCCGGCGACAGCGGGTTGTAATTGTTAATGCCAGGGAGAAGCAATCCCTTTTCACGGAACTCCTCGTAATTCTCCGTTCCTTCCGTCAGGTTTGGCCATATGGAGATCATAAAGTGCACGTGTTCCTCATGGAGCTTTTCCGTCATGGCCAGGGCATCAGGAAAACGCTCCGGATCGAAGCTCTTCTGCCCCCATTGCCCCTCCGGCCAGGAACACCAGTCCAAGACGATACAGTCAAGACCAATACCGCGTTTTCGGTACTCCTGCACCACGTTTAAGATCTCTTCTTGCGTTTCATAGCGCTCCTGCGACTGCACGTAACCATACGCCCATTTGGGCAGCAGTGCTGCCTTTCCCGTGAGCATGCGGTAGCCGCGGATCACGCCGTCCATGGCCCGCTCCCTGCCGGCAAGCGCCGCACCGTTGATAAAAAAGAAGTCCATTTCAGGATCTGCCTCGGAATAAAGATACGTTCCCTCCTCCGTATCGTTGAAGATGGCAGGCGCGTAAGTATTCCACAAGATGCCGTAGCCCTTCGTTGACGTCAGCATGGGAATGGCGATCCTGCGGTTTGCCTGATGCAAATAAACCCGCTTTCCCCTAAGCGACCCATATCCTTCCTCATGCTGTCCAAGCCCGTACAGGGCTTCGTCCTCAAAGCACAAGTGCATCCTTGCGTGATAGGCCGTTCCAATCTGAATCTTCGCCGCAGACTTTACGACCTCCTTGCGTCCGTCTGGCGTGTCCACGTATTCTTTTTCCGCTGTTTTGTCGTCCATGCGGTAAACGGGAAACTCCTCCAATTCCTTGCTTCTCTCCGCCCGATCCGCAAGCAGCAACTTTCCCTGCCCGTCATAATAACGGAACTGATTTGTCTCGCGGTCGATCTCCACCGTAAGACCTTTCACGCGCAGCGTTACCAGTCGCTCTGACTCCTCATAAGTCCATTCCGTAAAAGACTTTTGCTCAAGAATTCCAGGTTTTTCGTCAAGAGAGAATTCTTCTTTTTCCGTAAATTGTATCCTCACGATCCCATCGCCAACCGGCGTAAGCTTTTGGAGTCCAATTTCCAGTTTCAGCCAAAGGGCATCTTCCTCCCGCCAAACCTTTACAATGCTTCTTTTTTTGCATGGTACGCAATATAACATGCTTCTCCTCCCATCCACGGTGACTCGTTACGCCAAGTTCAAGTAACAAGCAATTCCCTCAACCTGGCAGATAATACCTGCCACCACTTCAAAAAAATTATATCACAATCTTCCCTCTCACAAAAGTGTGTTTCTCGGTTTTTGCATGGTAATGTTTTTCAATCTTTGCATGGTAGGTTGCTTAGTCTTTGCATGGTAATTGACAAAACAATACTTTGAGGATAAAATATTATGCAAAGCATTTGAGTTTAAAAGCTCAAATCCTTAAATCTTACGTATCTTTTTGATTGTCGAATGTCAAATTTTCTTCTTTTCCTAATTTTCCCTTAATTCTCCCACACTTACGGAAGGCCAAAGGATTTCTGACATTTTGCCCTGACCATATGCGTGAGCATCAATTTAAGGGTTACGGGCCGAACCGCCGAAATGGCAAATGCACCCGTAACAGCTTTTCAAAATCTACGGGCCGAACTGCCGAAACGGCAAATACGCCCGTAACAGCTTTTCAAAAACTACGGGTGGAACTGTCGAAACGGCAAATACGCCCGTAACAGCTTTTCAAAAACTACGGGCCGAAACGCCAAAACGGCAAATACGCCCGTAGCAGGTTTTCAAAAATTACGGGTGGAACTGTCGAAACGGCAGATACGCCCGTAGCAGGTTTTCAAAAATTACGGGGGGAAGTGTCGAAACGGCAGATACGCCCGTAACAGCTTTTCAAAATCTACGGGTCGAACTGCCGAAACGGCAAATACGCCCGTAACAGCTTTTCAAAATCTACGGGTGGAACTGTCGAAACGGCAAATACGCCCGTAACAATTCAAAAATAAAGAGATGAAACAAAATAACGGAGGTGAAACATGAAGAAACGATCAGGTAAGTCATCATTAGAAGCCATACGGAATTACGGATTTACAAAAGATGTTTACAGAGAGGAGCTGATGACACAATTAGAACAACTGAATATCTTAGGTGAAGAGCTGGAAAAAGTCATTATGGTTGGCAATGGGCGTGTGGGAAGCAAGGAAATAGCGGGTTCATCTGGCAATGAACGAATCCGGGCGTCAAACAGTAACGGATGCAGGCAATTCTATTTTTTTGACCCTGCAAGCCATAAAAAGCGCTATGCGAAGGTATCAGAACTGCAACAAATTATTGTATCGGCGCAGAAGGAATATGATACAAAAGCCTTCGAAAAAATCCGCAAACTAAAAGATACGTTACAAAAGTTCCTGAAGAAATATGACATAGAAGAAATTGAAAAAATCTATGACAACTATTGCGAAGCAAAACAAGAAATCATAAGTCCGTTGATTCTTCCAAAAGAAACATTTGTTAAGGAGTGGCGTGAAACGCATAAAGGGAATCAAAACACATATCCCACGGAAATACTTTATCAAACAGCTTTAGGAGAAAACGTACGCTCCAAATCAGAGAAAATCATAGCGGATCTTTTTTCCCAATACCGCGTGCCATACCAATATGAACCAGAATTGATTTTGGATAATGGACATAAAGCATGTCCTGATTTTGTCGTGCTAAACGTAAGAAGCAGAAATACTTTCTATTGGGAACATTTTGGCATGATCTCAAATTCAGATTATGCGATAAAAAGCTTGAAAAAGATTTCATTGTATGAGCAAAACGGCCTTTACGTAGGAAAAAACCTGATTGTCTCCATGGAATCGGAACTAATGCCTTTGGACGTTAAAATCATCGAAAAAAGATTCGCACCTATTTAACGTAAGGAATCACTCTCGACATGCCGGATTACGATCCAGCAAAAAGAGAGTGTTTGGAACACGCGTAAGTGGATTTTCTTGCTTTTTCCCCTTCCATCCTTTACAATAAACTCATGGCAGGCAGTCCTTAGCAGCCCTGTCTGATTCGTCAAAAAAGGAGAATCATATGAAGGAACAATTATACACCATTCCCTTAAATGATGCCGTGGACGCAAAAGATGAATGTCCCTTTTGCTTTATTGAGCGCGCCGTGGAGCAGGACCTCATCGATTTTGTGCTTGGCAGCAGTGCCTCCTACATGGAGGCGGACGTGCGTGACATGACGGACAAGGCCGGGTTTTGCCGCACGCATTTCCAAAAGATGTTCGACTACGGAAATACCCTGGGAAATGCCTGGATCTTAAAGACGCACTATCGCAGGATCATCAATGAATTCAAGGAGCAGGCGAGAGGCTTTGCGCCCGGGAAGCTTTCCTTCAAGGAAAAGCTCATGCGCCCGAAGGGAGACGCTCCCGTCTCTTCTTTTGGAAGCTGGGTGCAGAAAAAAGAAGAATCCTGCTACGTATGTAAGCATTTTCAGGATACCTATGAACGCTATATGGACACGTTCTTTTATCTCTACAAACAGGATGACGTCTTCCGAGACAAGATCAAGGACAGCAAGGGCTTTTGCTTAAGCCACTTTGGCGATCTTTGCGACGCGGCGGAGTTAAAGCTTGGCGACAAGGAGAAATCCGAGTTTTACGCCATGGTGCTTCCCCTCATGGAAAAGAACTTGGAGCGCGTCTCCGAGGACGTGGCATGGATGGTGGAAATGTTTGACTACCAGAACGCCGGCGCCGATTGGAAGAATTCAAAGGATGCCATCCAGCGCGGCATGCAGAAATTAAAGGGCGGCTATCCCGCCGACGGCCCTTACAAGATGAAAAAGTAATGAGTCCAAGCACGCAACGATAAAAGAGGCCGTTGAATGCTTGCATTCATAAGGCCAATTTTATCGTTACGTATTTGGCGAAGCCAAATCATGAGCAAGGCAGCGAAGCTGCCTGCGAATGAGCTTGGACATAATGCAAAAGGCAGCGAAGCTGCCTGCGAATGAGCTTGGCCATAATGCAAAAGGCAGCGAAGCTGCCTGCGAATGAGCTTGGACATAATGTAAAAGGCAGCGAAGCTGCCTGTGAATGAGCTTGGACATAATGTAAAAGGCAGCGAAGCTGCCTGCGAATGAGCTTGGCCATAATGCAAAAGGCAGCGAAGCTGCCTGCGAATGAGCTTGGCCATAATGCAAAAGGCAGCGAAGCTGCCTGCGAATGAGCTTGGACAGCATATATGTAAAAAGGAGAACAAACATGAAAACTTTTCGACTTGATCTCTGGAAACCCGAAGAATACGATTATGCCGCAGCCTATGGCTTCATTCCCAACGTGCACGCCTTCCTTCACGACGAAGACGATAGCGTACGCAAGTGCATGATCGTCGTTCCCGGCGGCGGATATTGCATGCTGGCCCCTCATGAGGGTGAGTTGGTTGCCATGGAATACTATCGCATGGGATTAAACGTCTTTGTCTTAACCTACACCAACGACATCACCATGTGCGTGCCCTTAAAGAAACAGCCCATGTCAGATCTCTCCAGGGCCGTGCGTCTGGTCCGGAAGAATGCAGGCGAATACCATTTAGACCCTGCGAAGCTTTTGATCTGTGGCTTTTCCGCCGGCGGTCACGTATGCGGAAGTCTGTGCACGCATTTCGATGACGTCACGGATCCTGATCCTGAGCTGAATGCCATCTCCAATCGCCCTGACGCAGCAATCTTTGGTTATCCCGTGATCACCTCCGGAGAATACACCCACATATACTCCATGCAGGCGCTTCTCGGCATGGCTCCTTCCGAGGAAGAACTGGAATACTTTTCCATTGAAAAGCAGGTGAAAGAGAACACGCCTCCCTGCTTCCTTTGGCAAACCGTGGAGGATAACCTGGTGCCCGTGGAAAACACCTATCTTTTTGCAAAAGCACTGAAGGAAAAGGGCGTTCCCTATTGTCAGTACGTATATCCTCATGGCGGTCATGGTCTCTCCACCGCGAGCATGGAACTGTTTTCCGGCTGGCACGGCGGGGAATACGTACAGGAACAGGTCTGGCTCGCATTGGAGCACGTCAAAAATGACACAGCTGTCAACATGAACCCCAGGCGTAAGGAAGAACTGATGCAACAATTCTTTGCACCAAAGGATCCCAATCAGGCACCGCCTTCCTTCCCGAAGCCAACCACAAATCCTTTTGCCGACGTCAACACGTGGGTAGATCTCTCCCGCATCTGGTTTGAGCGATTCTTATAATGCGAAAGCACTGAAAAAGGCCGCGGAAACGTGTAATCAGACACGTCCCCGTGGCCTTTTTTTAGTTTTGTTTCGCGTAAGCAGCTGCGGAGTCGCCGTAGCGCATCATCGCGTCAAGCAATTTGTCAAGCTTTGTACTGCCATCGGTCCTCATGGATACAACATAGGACTCGATGCTGTAACGGCAAGTGTTGATGACCTTCTTGTCACCCTTCATCACCGTCGCATAGATGGTCTTTCGCATCTCCCCGGCGTTCAACCAATCCACGTTGACGTAATATAGTTCCCCGTCATTCTGTCGCGCGTTTGCCGGATACTCATCGATCAAAGCCAGCGCTGCCATGATAACGCCGGAATTTACAAAGGAATTGTGATTGTGAACGTATTCCACTCCCTTCATGTTTCCGGTTCCAAGCCTGCTTTTCTGTAAATTGTGTTTCACTTCCTTGAAAACGGATTTCTTTGCGTAAGACTCATTTGCCACCTGAAAGCATAGCCTCACAATGGCATTTTGCAGTCTTTCCTTCTGCTCCGCATACCTCTTTTTTTGCGCAGCGACGTCGGTCATCTGATACGCGAATCCCAGCACCATGATCTTGTACTTAAAATCATCCGAGGTGTTCCCACCGGAGGGTTTTTCCGGATCTCCGTTAACCGGCATTCTGCTTTCATACTTGTACGAGTACTTTGGAAGCTGATCCTGGGAATTCTAATCCACTATCCAAACGCAAAGCTTTTCTGCTCTAGTCATGATCTTATTGTAAAGGGCATTTCTGGGATCATTTACATTGGATGCGATCGGTTTTAACTGATCATCGACGATCTGCTTCGTGATCATTATGCGAGGATGCTTTTGATATTGGGAAGACTTCTCGTAATCGCTTAAGATCTGTTTCGCAGACGGCCGCACGTTTTTCACGCAAACCGTTTCCGGCACCATTGCAAAAAACAGTACGAACGTCAACATTGCCGCCATCATCCTTTTTCCGATTTTTTTCATGCTTTCTAGCCCTCTTCACCGATCTGAACCTGAAAAAATTTACAAAAAAAATCTGCAGGCATCACTTAAATGTCTGCAGAAAAATCATATCATCTTTTGTAATTTTCGTCTACTAACAGCCTTCTGGGCTTATCGCGAAAGCACCATCTTTTGAATCACGTTCACGTACTGCAACACTTCGCCGAGCACCATGTCCGCCTGGAAGGAGCCGTCCTGAAAATGCTCCTGGATCAAGCCTTCCGCCGCATGGTTCATCAGCTGAAACAGCAGGCGCCCGTCATTTCCGTGCGGCAGGGAATTGAAATTGATGCGACGGTAAATGTCCTGATACGCATTATCCAAAATATCCTTTCTCTGCCCAATGACAAACAGCACCTCGTTTGCATCTTCATAGGCGCTTCTCGTCAGGAACTGCTGCATGTAGGGATAACCCTTCATCGCGTCCAGGCGCGCGGACTGAATCTGCTTCACGATTTCGAACAGATCACGCTCCTTGTTGCCCACAAAGGTGCTGAGCTCCAGGGACATGTATCTTACGCTGTAATCATATGCAAACTGGTAGACGCCCAGTTTATTTTCAAAATAATGGAATAACAGTCCTTTGCTGATCCCCGCTTCCTTCACCACGTCATCCGTGCTCGCATGGCGGTACCCGTTGATGGCAAACACCTTTAGTGCCGCGTTGATCATCCTGTCCTGTTTTTCTTTTTTCAGTTCAAAAAACTTAGCGTTCATCTCCCTGCTCCCATCTTCTGCGCTGCCTAAAGCATACCACGTGAAGGGGTAGCTTTCAAGTGCAAATTCCCCTCGCCAGTTGTCCGATCATTCAATTTTTAGAAAAAATAATGGATATTCTCTTTTCAATTTCAAAAAATAGTATTAGAATAATAATACAATCTCATTACAGAAAGGAGTATCACAACCATGTCAAAGAAATTTGGAAAGTTTATACTGACTGCAGCTGCCGTTACTACCGCTGCCGCCGCTGCATATTATTTCTCACAGAAAAAGAAGGACGAGTGCGCCGAATATACGGATGAAGATCTTGATGATTTCAGTGATGACGCTGAGACTAATTACGTTGAGCTCGACATGGATGGCGACGGTGAGACCAAAAAGAAGGTTGACCTTGAGGAAATGGCTTCCAAGGCATCCGCTAAGATCTCCAACGTTGCAACCAAGGTTGCCGAGACCGCGAAAGGCGTTATGGGCCGCACCATCGAGAAGGTAGAGGAATTCTTCGATGATGAAGAAGCTGACGCTGAGGAAGCGGCTGAGAAGGCTGCTGACGTTGCTGAAGACCTTGCGGAAAAGGTTAGCGACGCCGCTGACGATCTCGCTGAAAAGGCCGCTGATGCTGCCGAAGCCGTTGCCGACAAGATCGATGAAACCTCCGAAACGGTTGCGGAAGTTGCCGAAGAAGCTGTCAAAGAATCCGAAGAATAGGATGAAAAATAAGAATGGATGAAGTAAACATTCCGGAAAACAGTGAAGAAACAAAGGTTTTAGAAAATCCCGCTCCCCAAAAACCGGTGAGTAAAGTACTTAAGCGATTAGCCTTTTTCCTGATTTGGCTTCTCTTGGCTGTCGTTGTATCGAAGATAGCTTATTCACGCGGTTTTGACTATGGATACGAGTTAGGCAAAAATTTTAAGAAGCCCGTAATTTATGCTTACGGATATGACACCATCGACGTTACACTGAATTTTGACGAGAACACGAAATTAACGTGTGCTTATCCGGCTTATGACGGTCATTGGCATTTTAACGTGAACTCCGATAAATTCATTGATGCCGACAGGACATACGATTATCTTTACTACGAAGCGGTTTCCACGGATGATTTTGACCTAAGCCAGGGATTTTGCGTAAAAAGGGAAGATACCGTAGCTTTCTTAGAGGACGCCCTGCGTAAGATGGGCTTAAACGACAGGGAATCGAACGATTTTATTACCTTTTGGCTGCCTGATTTGATGCAGCATGAATATAACTTGATCTCATTCCAAAATCAGGAATACGCTAAATTTGTCGGTCTTATGGTTGATCCCAAGCCCGATACCCTGATTCGCGTTTACATGGTTTGGAAAGGCCTTGACGGACCGGTAGACGTAAAATCCCAAACAATTGAAAATGCCGCGCCACGCCAAGGCAAAACCATTGTTGAATGGGGGGGAACGGAGCTTAAATAACAAAATCTTCATGATAAGGAGAACGTGATGATGGGCACGAATCCCGAAGAAAAGGACCTACGGAAGCGTCCTGGCAAAATACGAATCGTCTTAGTTATAGTGTTATATCTTATCAGTCTTCTGATTGTATTCGGCATAGCATTTTTGTTAGGTATGTTCGTCGGCGCAGACGCAGCAATGTGGTGGAAATAGTGAATTAATGCCCCTCAGTCCTTTTCGGTCCTGAGGGGTTTAAAAAACTTCAATCAAGATGGAGAAATGAATCGTCATGGACGAGAAAAAAGCGAAACGAAAAGAAAAAAACATATCCGATCCTCCCTCAAAGCTCTGGATCATACTTCATCCAGTTCTTTGTTTTTTCCTGATCATTCTTGGTCTTTGCATCGGAATAACTGCAGGATACTACGCGGGATATTTGTCTTATGGAACGGCATATGGTTACGTTGGTGACCTTATGAAAAAGCCTGTAATCTATGCGTATGGATATGACACAATCGACGTCACCCTGGATTTTGACGAAAACACTGAACTAACTTGTGCCTATCCGGATTATAACGGTCATTGGCATTTTAACATGAGCTCCGATAAATTCCTTGATTCCGACAGAACCTACGATTATCTCTACTACGAAGCAGTTACTACGGATGATTTTGACTTAAGCCACGGATTTTGCGTGAAACGGGAGGATACCATTGCCTTCCTGGAAGATTCTTTACGCATGATGGGCTTAAATGACAGGGAGTCGAATGATTTCATCACTTACTGGTTGCCTGATTTGATGCAGCATAAGTATAACGTCATTTCATTCCAAAGCAAGAAATTTGAAGAATTTGTAGGACTCACCGTCAATCCAATGCCCGATTCCATGATCCGCGTTTACATGGTATGGAAAGGCGTTGACGAACCCGTGGAAGTGGAACCCCAAACAATTGAGTGCACCATGCCAAGACAAGGAAAAACCATCGTAGAATGGGGCGGCACGGAACTAAAATAAACTCAGCTTCATACATATGGGAGTAAACAGTTATGGATGAAACAAAAGAATTTGAAACAATTGAGACTGACGTAAGCAACGATTCTAAAAAAGTCTGGCGTGCAAAGGCATTATCGACTTGTATTGCCTGCCTTCTTATTGCATTTGTCATAGGGATGATTGTCGGATTCGTGTTAGGATTCAATGCTGCTGCAGCCACTCATTCCTTTAGGTTTATATTATAATAATGATTACCTTATTTTCGGTACATATTAAGTGATACACTACTTTATCTAATAAAACAATAACCCTCAGCCGATACTGAGGGTTATTTTATATTTTCCTAACACGTTTATTTCGGGAGCACAAACGAACTCTTTAGGGAGACGATGCGGTTAAATACAAGCGCGTTCTCCTTAGAATCCTTGGGATCCACGCTAAAGAATCCCTGGCGCACGAACTGGAAACGATCGAAAGGCTTTGCGCCTGCAAACGCCGGTTCAAGGTAGCCTTTCATGACGGTCAGGGAATTTGGATTCAAAAATACGTCTCCATTCTCATCATAGACGCTTCCAGCCGCCTCCGCCTTCTCTTCGTCGATTAGATTCTCATACAGACGGATTTCAGCCGGGATGGCCGTCTTTGCCGCTACCCAGTGAATCGTTCCCTTCACCTTTCTTCCGTCAGGACTATTGCCGCCCTTCGACGCGGGATCGTAGGTACAATGCACTTCCGTCACGTTACCGTTCGCATCCTTCACGCAGCCCGTGCACGTCACGAAATAAGCATTCATCAGGCGCACTTCATTTCCAGGAAACATTCTGAAATACTTCTTCGGGGGCTCCTCCATGAAATCTTCACGCTCGATGTATAATTCTTTTCCGAAGGGAATCTTTCTGTTCCCAAGTCCTTCGTTCTCAGGATTGTTCACGCCCTCAAGTTCTTCCGTCTGACCTTCCGGATAATTGTCAATGATCAGCTTTACCGGATCAAGGATCGCCATGTATCTCGGTGCCTTCGGCTTTAAATCCTCGCGGATGCAGTACTCAAGTGCTGCGTAATCCGCTACGGAATTGGCCTTGGAAACGCCGCACATCTCCACAAACGCCTTGATGGACTCCGGCGTAAAGCCTCTGCGGCGAAGGGCTGCAATGGAGACAAGCCTCGGATCGTCCCAACCATCCACCTTTCCGTCCTGGACAAGCTTCTTGATGTATCTCTTACCCGTCACCACGTTCTTAAGATACATCTTCGCCTGCTCGATCTGGCGGGGAGGATGCGGGTACTCCAGTTCCCGTACCACCCAGTCATATAAAGGTCTGTGGTCCTCAAACTCCAGCGTACAGATGGAATGGGTAATGCCCTCGATTGCATCCTCGATGGGATGTGCGAAGTCATACATGGGATAAATGCACCAGGCATCTCCCGTGTTGTGATGCGTCATGTGTGCCACGCGGTAAATGACGGGATCACGCATGTTGACGTTGGGGCTTGCCATGTCGATCTTGGCACGAAGCACCTTCTCGCCGTCCGCATACTTTCCATCCTTCATCTCTTCAAAGAGACGCAGGTTCTCTTCGATGCTCCTCTCGCGATTCGGATCATTAACTCCGGGCTCCGTAAAGGAACCTCTCGTCGCCTTGATTTCCTCCGCAGACAGGTCTGAAACGTAAGCGAGGCCCTTCTTGATGAGCTTTACCGCGCCCTCATACATCTGTCCAAAATAATTGGATGCAAAGAAGAGTCTGTCCTCATAATCAGCGCCAAGCCACTGTACGTCCGCCTTGATGGACTCAACAAACTCGATATCCTCCTTGGTGGGATTGGTATCATCAAAACGCATGTTGAACTTTCCGCCATACTGCTGCGCCAGCCCATAGTTTACAAGGATGGACTTTGCGTGTCCGATGTGCAGATATCCGTTGGGTTCCGGAGGAAAACGGGTGTGAACGGTGTCATATACGCCCTCCGCCAGATCCTTGTCGATTGCCTGTTCAATAAAATTACGGCTCACGACGGTCTTCTCTTCTTTTTCGTCCGCAGCGCCTGCTACGTTTGTTTCCATGTCTGCCATATATTTATTCCTTCTTTCAAAGCTTAGTGGTGGAACAGACGGATACCCGTAAATGCCATCACCATGTTATACTTGTCAGCGCACTCGATCACGAGATCGTCGCGAACGGATCCGCCGGGCTGAGCGATATATTTCACGCCGCTCTTGCGCGCTCTCTCGATGTTGTCAGAGAAGGGGAAGAATGCATCGCTTCCGCAGGTCACGCCCTGCATCTTGTCGAGCCATGCCCTCTTTTCCTCGCGGGTGAACACTGCGGGCTTTACCTTAAAGGTCTTCTCCCAAACGCCGTCAGCAAGCACGTCCTCGTACTCATCTCCCATGTATACGTCGATGGCATTGTCGCGGTCTGCGCGGCCAAGGCCGTCCACAAACTGCAGACCCATTACCTGGGGAGATTGACGAAGGAACCAGTTGTCAGCCTTCTGGCCGGCAAGTCTGGTGCAATGGATTCTGGATTGCTGACCTGCGCCGATACCGATGGCCTGTCCGTCCTTCACGTAGCATACGGAATTGGACTGCGTGTACTTCAGCGTGATCAAGGAGATCTTCATGTCGATCAGCGCATTCGCGGGAATGTCCTTATTTGCGGTTACAACGTTGGAAAGAAGGTCACCGTTTACGTCCAGCTCATTTCTTCCCTGCTCAAAGGTGATGCCGTATACCTGCTTCTTCTCAATGGGTGCAGGCACGTAATTGGGATCGATCTGGATCACGTTGTAATTGCCCTTCTTCTTTGCCTTCAGCATCTCCAGCGCCTCATCGGTGTAACCGGGAGCGATCACGCCGTCGGACACCTCACGCTTGATCAGCTTTGCGGTGTCTGCATCACACACGTCGGACAATGCGATAAAATCACCGAAGGAAGACATTCTGTCCGCGCCTCTTGCCCTAGCGTACGCGCATGCCAGGGGAGAGAGCTCCCCAAGGTCATCTACCCAGTAAATCTTAGCCAACGTCTCAGAAAGGGGCAGTCCAACTGCAGCGCCTGCAGGACTTACGTGCTTGAAAGAGGTGGCAGCGGGAAGGCCGGTTGCCTCCTTGAGTTCCTTTACAAGCTGCCAGCCGTTGAAGGCATCCAAAAAGTTGATATAGCCAGGCTTACCGTTCAAAACGGTAACGGGCAGTTCGCTTCCATCCTCCATGAAGATCCTGGAAGGCTTCTGATTCGGGTTACAACCATATTTCAATTGAATTTCGTTCATGTATGTTATTCTCCTTAATTAAATCGCTGCGCGATATTTTATGGTTCCATTTCACTCGGCTCCGTTACGCGATGAAAATTGCGTCTCAAATTCAGCGCCGTAATTTTCATCGGTCGCCTCGCTTCATTCCGCCTTTATTGGTTCTTGTTTACGATTCTGGTCTCGTATTTGCCAGTTGCAATATCAATAAATCTTACGAACAGGGATACCTTGTTGTCCTCGTTCAAAGCGTTCCAAACCATGTTGGTAAAGGTATCTATGTCTCCAGTGATATCCACTTTGGTGGGTTCGCCTGCGAAGCTGGGCAGGGGATTGCCGTCATGCTGGTAGGTATGGATGAATCTGCCCTCACCTGCCTTCGGATTGTCATAGGTGAAAAGATAACGGTTGCAGCAATCAGGATCGCCGTCGTTGCTCTTTAAGATGGACATGGAGAAGTCATATGCGCCGCCCTCCACGTGCATCAGTCCGGAAATTCTGGGGGTGAAGTTCGGTCCGTCCGGCTCAAACTCACGGCTTCTCAAAGTCTGCTCAAAGGTCATGCCATTTTCCATGCCTTCGTAAATGGTGTCAGTCTGGTCTCCATTTGTGACAATTGTGTCACATCCAAGAACTCTGACGGGAGCATAAATGATCAGACTGGGATCCTCCAGCTTGGACGGATCAAATGCCTGGGTGCGAATGCCCTCTCCCTCTTTTACAAAAACGCGGTTGCGGCTGTTAGAGCTTCTTCCCATGATGAAGTAAGCAGTTACCGCATGCTTTCCGTCCGCAGACCTTCCGATCACGATGCCGCGTCCGGGATACTCGTTGCTTTCCAATTCCTGTTTCAGTGAAACCATTGTTCTCCTCCTTAATTACTTCGCTGTCGCTTGGTTGCCTTCCTCAGCACTCATAAAATTCGACCGCCTGAGCCCACAAAAGACCCGCAGGTCCATGCGTTGCCCAGGCGGTCGGCTTTTCTTTTGGCATCACGCCGCATCCGGCGCTTTCACCTTCCTCTGCACTCCCTCGTGGTTCTCCACTTTTCCGCCAGTTGTGCAGCTCATGAAATTATCTTACGTGATTTCCCGACGTTTTTCAAGCCCAAAATCACGTGATCCGGCGAATTTTTATTCCTCCTTTTTCCCCTTTGAGGTCAGCTTAAATCCGACAAATCCGCCGATGCCGCATACTGCCAATGCCAGCAATGCGATCACCCAAACGCTTACGCCGGCCTTTGGAGGATTGTCTGGAACTTCTTTCTCATCGCTGATGGTCGGTCCGTCCCCATCATCCGTTCCCGCCTGAGGATTCCCTTCTTTTTCCGCATCGGGTGCCTCGGCATTTTTCGAAAAACTTCTTGCCTGGCTGATGGCGGCGTCGGGATTCTCACTCTCTTCCATGGGCTTTCCTTCCTCTGCCAGTCTCAGGGTTCCAAAGCAGGAGGCGTCCGTTCCGGCATCCTGCGTCGCGTCGCACCAGCTTAATGTCCCGATCCTGGTGCCGTCCGCATTCGCGTCATTTACGCGGAGGTCAAAGCCGATCGCGTCATTCGCCTTAGGCTTTTTGTCCGTCCATTCAAAGGATGCCTCGATCACGTAGCCGCCGGCAACGGAACGCACCTTTGACTCAACCTTCTTTTCCGCCGCGTTCGTTCCGAGACAGTTCACCACGTTTTCGGCATTGATGCGGTATCTCTTATCATCCTTGTCATAGGGATTGCTTCTCGCATGATTCTCGTCAATATAGATCTCCAGGGAATCCTGCTCATAGGCTTCCTTCCCCTTGACGGACACTTCCGCGTCCTGGATCTCCGCATAGACGTAAAGCTTCTTCTCGTCCCAGAGAACCTTCACCTTCGCCGCACATTGCGCCGCCCCGGTGTTAACGTTCAGCCAAAGCGTCTGGGCCGTCCCCCAAACTTCATCCGGTTCCCCGTCTATCTTGGGGCTGCCTTGGAAGGCACTCATAAGTGCGGGCTTCAGCGTGCAGACTGCATAGTTTTTACTGCTGGTCTCCTGCTTCATCTGCGCGTCGCCAAGCGCCAGTTCCGTTCCGCTTCCGTCCGTCACCTTCACGTCAAGCAGGAACTGTTTTCCAAAGTGGAGTTCCTCCATCGGGATTTTAAAACTTGCCGTGTATCCGCCTGACATGGCAATGGATTCCGGTCTCTTTATGACGTAGGTTTTGGGTTGGATGCCGTCCCGCCCCTCCGTCTCCTCCGTAACGTAAACCGTCACGAAATCATTCTCACTGTTTAACGTCTTATCCTTTACTTCCACCCGGACCTGCAGGCCATCAAGCGTCCAGACGGGATATGCCGTAGCCGTTGTGTCTCCTGAGCGGAAGGGGTACGTTAGCGCAGTGTCGTATCTTCCGTCATAGCTTCTGCGCACTTCCACCTTCTTCTGAAGGATCTCGATCTTCGAGGGATCCGCGAATGCCCAGAATGCCGGCTTCGCCAAGTAATTGCCGTCAAACAAGAGCGGGCACTGGCTTCTCAGCCCGTCAGCGCCGCCGCCGAGATCAGACTTATTCTGAAGCCAGGACGTGGGATCCGTAACGCCCCAGAAAGTGATGCCGCCAACCTCATATCCTTCAATGGCATCCAGCTTCTTTAAGCACTCGTAAATGCTCTGGTAAACCAGGGCCTGATCCTGATACTCCTGATCCTTTGTCGCTGCCGTGCCGTCATAATTTGAGCTTGCGCCCATGTCGAGCTCCGTCAGCTGGATCTTGCCAACGATGTCAAGGTACTGCCTTGCGGCCGCCTCAAAATTCTGGATGCTAAAGCTGTCAAGACCATAATGTGCCTGCATGCCAAAGGCGTCAATCCTGGTGCCGACGCCAGGCGCGCCCTCCTGCTCCTTGACTGCTTTTAACAGGGCACAGATGTTGGGAATCTTGACGGGCCAGCTGTCATTGTAATCATTGTAATAAAGTTCCACGTTCGCGGGAGCATATTTATTGGCATACTTAAAGGCATTGATAATGTATTCGTTGCTCTGATAGATATGCCACCAACTGGACTTGGTGGAATGCGTCGAGTCCGTCAGCTTATCACTTCCGCCTTTGTCATCGCGGTAGACCATGGAGGTGCTGTCAGAGCACGCCTCGTTCACCACGTCCCAGCCATAAAACAGATCCTTGTACTTACTGTCCTTGCCCACGTAATGCTCCAGCAGGCTCTTGATATACCATTCCAGACGCTGATCCATGACTTCCTTGGAAACGTAATCCTTTTGGGGATCATAATCCTCATGGAAGAACCATTCCGGCGTCTGCGCGTGCCATACCAGCACGTGACCGCGCACCTTGATTGGATGATCAGGATTTGCCTCGTTATACTTCAGCACCGCATTCAGGAATTGCTCACCCCTGGAATAATCAATCTTGGGAACCAACAGCTTTTTCCCGTTCAGCGTCACGGTCTCCGTACCGGGACATTGACCGTTGGAATAACCGAAATGCGCGTCAGGTTTCAGCTCATTTCCCGTCGTAACGGCATTGGCATGCGTCGTAAGGAGCGCCCACTCCTTTTTGTTATTCACGGGGTGCGTCACCATGCCGACGATCGTATTCTCACCAAGCTCTGCCGTGATGGCATCCCGCAGAATGGGAAGCTCCTCACCTTCCACGGGCGGTTGCTCCGAAGCCTTTAATTTCATGGATACGCCAGTGATGGAATAGGACCCAAGATTGGAACTGCTCTCCTCCTGGAAACGGACTACCACCTGACTAGCTCCGTCTGATACCTGATAGGTACCGCTCAGTTTTACCCACTGGCCAGCCGGAACCTGCTTTAACAGTTCACCCCGGACCTCGCCGCTGTAGGCCTGGCTCAGATATTTTGTCACGCCATCCTCGACCACGTAGGGGCCAAAGAATACCTGCCTCTGGTTAGCGGCAAGATCCTTATAATCCTCCGAGAGCTTTACGTAAAAGGAAACCTCATATTCCTCACCGGGGATCACCACGTCCGTCACGTCCTGGGAAAAGCCCTGATAGCTCTGTGTTCTGCCGGAGATGGTGGCGTAAGTCTTCATGTCATCAAAGATGGGCGTATCCTGCGTCTCGCAGGCGAGCGTGGCACCCGTATCCATCCAGGAATCCGTTCCGCTCTCAAAATTCGGGTTTTTGATCAAGTTCTCCCCTGCTGCCTTAACCTTTCCTGATGGCATGAGCACCAGGCTTCCCAGCACCAACGCCACTGACAAAAGCAGACTGATCTCACGGCGAACCCGTCTCCACTGTTTTCTTTTACCGTTATTCATCGTACAAAAATCCTCCAAGTAATGTTTTCCGCGCCAGCTTATGCTTGGCCCTTGCGCTCCACGATCTCCTCGTACAGATCCAGTCCAAAGCTGGTTAGCTCAGGCGCATGCTGGATCATCTTAAACGTCCGGATGCCTCCGGGCTTTCTCTCTGCTGAAAGGAACTCGATGCCGGAATTTTCACTTGCCGACCGTTCCTGGTATGCCCTCTGGGCAAAGGACAACAGGTGCGTGACCGTCAAGATCTTTACGCCCGCCTCTCCCAGCGCCTTGATTATGTCGTAGGCAATGACGGAGCCCTCTTTCTCCGTGGTTGTCGCAAAGGATTCGTTTAACAGAAGGAGCGGCCGCTCGCCCAGATTCTTGATGATCTGATCCATGCGGTTTAACTCTTCATCCAACCGGCCGCTGTTCATCTCACTGTCCTCACGCCTGGTAAAATGCGTGAACAGATCCGGGAAGATGGAGCTTTCGAATTTCTGTGCCGCAACCATAAGTCCAGCCTGCATCATGACCTGTGCAATGCCAATGCTGCGAAGGAACGTCGACTTGCCGCCCTGATTGGCTCCCGTCACAATCAGCAACATCTTGTGCTCCAGCTTACAGGTATTTCCCACGGCACTGACGCGCTGCTCCAGACACATGACAAATTCCTTTAGTTCCTTGAAGGACAGCTTATCCTTCTCACATACCGTCGGGAAGCAATAATCCAGCTGGAATCTTCCCATTTGATGCCGCAGGTTTACGGCCCCAAGATAAAAGGCCGACTGCAGGTGCAGGCTGTCAAAGAAGGTCCCAAAATCGCTCAGGATCGACGCCATGCTTCCCACCACGTAGCTCACCACCTGGAGTTCCAGCAGGGATGCCTGATCCTTGACGGCCGTCTCCTTGGTGGCAGAGAAGGAATCCGGGATCCTGGAATTCTTGAAATCTTGGATCTTGCTCATGGTACTGCCCGGCTTATAAAATTTCTGCCTGTAGGAGGAAACCTCCTGAAGCTTTAAGGAACTGAATTTCAGTCCGTCCTCCAACCCGCATTCCACGACGATTTTGGGGCGTATCACCTTATTGTCTTCGTCCTCCGCCTCTCCGCCATCCACGTAAAAACTCACGTCCTCCAAAATCTTCTTTACGTAAGCCTCGCGCTCCTCGGAGAATTCCGCATCCAGACGCTCCGCAAAACCAAGTAGTCCGCGGGAATGCAATTTATCCTTGCACTCCTTTAATCTGCCTCGGATCTCACTGAGATTCTCCGTCATCAGCGTGATCACGCGAACATCCGTGATCAGCTTCATCATGGGGTTGGCGTTACTCATCTTTTCCATCACGCTTCGTCCAAGCTTATTCCACTCTGCAAGAACGCGCGAACTGATCTCATAAAAAGCTTTGACCAGATCCTCGTTTTTTAGGAAATCCCTCAGGATCTCCTGCCGGTACAGGATCTGATCCTCCTCTCTGAGCGGAATCATCATGACCTTGCGCATGCAGTCCTGAATATAGGGATCTTCCTTGCCAATCTTTTTGACGCGTTCCTCCTCATAGATCACTTCCTTTGCGGCCGCCAGAAACATGGCGCGAAGGCCCAGGTCCTGAATGATGCTCTTTGCGTCAAAGTACTGCGGATCCATAAGCTTGTCCGTTTGCTCATATAATAAAAAACTGTTCATAGACGCTCCTTTAGCTGTTCGTAGGTCAAATGATACTTATTGACCACGCTGGCGGCACAAGCGGATTCCTCCGCCTCACTTCTCGCAATCTCAAAGGTCTGTATCCGGTCTGCATTCAGCATGGCGCGAAGACTCACTACCTTTGGATGCACGGACGCAAGCTCTTTTAAGTGCGTGACGTAAATGCCTTGGCAATTCTGTTCAATAAAGTGCGTCAGCACCTTTCTTCCCATGATCTCCGCGTCATACGTTGCCGCCGTGGTGAAGAGCTCATTGATGACCACAAAATCATTCTCTTCCCCGTCCTGCATCATGGGTGACAGCCTAAGCAACTCCTCCTTGAGCTTGCCGCGTCCCGTCTCAATGCTTTCCTCCACCGAAAAGTGCGTCAGGATATTCTTGTAATAGCGGACGTTTGCCTTTTTTGCCGGAACGTCCAAACCCATTTTGGTGAAGAACACTAGCTGACCCAGGCTGCGGGCAAACGTCGTCTTACCTCCCTGATTGGGTCCCGTCAGCACGAAGAAGCTCTCGCCCTCCTTATAGTACGTATTGTTGCTGATGACCTTCCGTCCCTCCCGGTTGGCTACGATGGCGAGCGCCAAGTCATATAATCCCTCCGCTGAAGTCTGTTCCTCCTCCGAAGTGGTTGGTGCACAAAATACGTAACCCTTTTCCTCCATCTCAATCTGGAATGCGCGATAAGATAAATAATAGGGAATTTCACGGATAAAACGGAAACAAAATTCTTCCCCAAAATCCCGATATTTTTCGGCGGTATCCTCCAGCGCCTGGAAAAGCTTAGGATGCTTTCCCGCAAGCAGGTTCAGGCACTCCTGCTCCAGATCACAAAGATTAGGACTAATGGAAAACGGACTCTTAAAAGAAACCTTGTCCGCATCTCCGTTCTGGTTCATAAAGTTCTCATAATCCCCGGGCGCCGTCCCCTCCGTGACCACGATCCGGTCCTTATCATAGGTTAGAACAAAGCGGAATCCCGTCAATTCCCTTAAGATCTGGTCCACGCGATCCCGCATTTCCGTGAATTCCTTAGAAGTTAAATGCCTCTCCAAAAGCTTTAGGAATTCATTCATTCCGTCCGACGCGGGTCCAGCCTTCTTTAGATCTTCAAACAGATTTCCAAACGCGTCACAATAGGCCTTGACCGTCCATAAATGCCACACGTCCTTTTGTATGGGCCTTGTGACGGCTTCTTCCTGCGCGCGTTTCTCTTCCATCTTTCCAATTGCTTCCCAGAAGCGGCAAAGCGCTTCGTAGCAGACCGGCTTTTTGACGTCGCCGTATACTGCCCTTCTGTACGCTTCACATTCTTTGTTTCTGGGAAAATACAGAAATAGTTTTCGCACCTGCGTACTCCACTGCATCGTCACCTTATCCAATATTTGATTGAGGTTCAGATCGAGGTAAAATACTGGTCTTGGCGCATCCGTGTGAGGGCTCTCCTGCAGATCCAAGATGCTAAATTCCTCTGCCATGCTACCTTCCTTTCCAAAGTCCCTGGATACTATGAGGGCACCCTGCCTCCCGGCGGGAATGCCCCCATTTGTCTTTCATAATGCTGTTTACTTTTTCTTTGACTGTATCGTTTTCGACGCTTTATCGCCCGGTTTGTCTTTTACCTTTTCTGCGGGCTTCGCCAACGTCTTCTCCGAGGTTTTCACCGTGGCTTTTTCAACACCCTTTTCCGAAGATTTCGCAGGCGTTTTCTCAGCCGGCTTGACTGATACCTTCTCCGTCGTCTTTACTTCGGGCTTGGCCGCTACCTTCTCCGTCGTCTTCGTTTCGGACTTGGCCGGTGCCTTCTCCGTTGTCTTCGCTGCCGTCTTTCCAGCGGGCTTTGCCGTCTTTACGTCCGCCTTCGCCAGCTCTGGCTTTTCTTCAGCCGCGGGCTTTAATGCCTCCCGGCAGTATTTCCTGTCAAAATCCTTTGCCGGCATAGGTCTGTCGAAATAGAAGCCCTGAATGTACTTCACCTTCATGTCCTTCAGGACGTTATATTGTCTCAGGCTTTCAATGCCTTCCACACAAATGCTTGCACCCAGCGTCTTCGCCAGCTCGCTCACCAGCCGGATGAAGCTCTTCGAGTATTCATCCTCTGCCAGGCCTTTGACAAAACTCTGATCCACCTTGATCACGTCGAAGGAAATCTCATGCACGTGGTTTAGGGAAGAGTATCCCGTTCCGAAATCATCCAGCGCAATCTTTACGCCAAGCTCCCTGATCCTTCCAAGAATCCTCTTCATACGCTCCATGTCGTTGATGGCAAGGCTTTCCGTCACCTCCAGCGTCAAATGTTCCGGCTTTAAGCCCGTCTCCTTTAACGCATTTTCCACGATCTCCACGATGTCATTTTGTAACAGCTGGATCACGGAAAGATTTACGTTCACCTTGTAATCAAAGCCCTTGTCATTCCACTCCTTGCACTGCATGCAGGCCTGAAGCAGCACGTGATTTCCGATGGGATTGATCAGTCCAAGATATTCCGCCAGCGGAATAAACTCCGTGGAAGAGAGGAATCCCAGATTGCTGCTGTTCCACCGAACCAAGGCCTCGGCTCCCGAACACCTCGGCTCTCCCTGCTCCACGTCAATAATGGGCTGATAGAACACTTCAAATTCCCCGAAATTCTTCGCCGTCGCCTCTCTCATGTTCTTTACCATGTCAAGTCTTCTGCGATCCGAGGAAGAATTCCCGTCGTTATAGAACTGAATGCGGTTCTTTCCGGCTTTCTTCGCCGCATACATGGCAATGTCTGCCTTCTTTACCAGGTCCGTCACGCTGTCTCCGTTATCCGGGAACGTCACGGCACCCATGCTCATGGTACAGTAATAATCCGAATCCTTCAAAAACCATGGCTTGCTAAAGATCTGCTGGATGTCCTCCAAAATGATCTCCAGACGGTCATAGGATTCCGGCGCAACCACGATCACAAATTCGTCTCCGCCCATGCGGTAACAGGTCCGCTCAATTCCCGGAATTCGCTGGAAGGCATGGGAAATGGCCTTCAGCAACGCATCCCCGTAGCGATGTCCCAATCCGTCATTGATATGCTTAAAATCATCTAAATCCAAATAGAGCAATGCGCCCGTCTTCTTCTGCTTCATTGCAGAGTCGATCTGCACGGCGAGATCTCTTTCACAGCACATGCGGTTATACAGTCCCGTCAGGAAATCCGTGTATGCCTGCTGCTCGATCCTGCCCTGATAATGCTTTTTCTCCGTGACGTCAAACAGGGAATACATCTTGACCATGCCGCCGTCCACCCAGCGGACGCACGTCACGGTGAGGTCATACCAACGATTCTTCTCCTCGTAATATACCTCACGATGCTCCAGGATTTCGGGATCCAAGACTTCCTTTTCCGCACCGTCTTCTGCCGCGCCATCCTTGGCAGAGCTCTCTTTTTCATCCTCAGCCTTTCCGTTCTCCGGATTCTTTGCCTCGTTCTTTAGGAGCCACTCGAAATGATCCTTCTTCAATTCCACCGGGAAGGTATCCTGCATCAGCTTATTCACGTAGATCAGCTTTCTTCCGGAGGCACTGCGCACCATGATGCAATTACTGATGCCGTCGAGAACCGTCTCCATGGATACGTAGGCACTGTCCAGGGAATTTCTCTGAATCCTGCGCGTCAAAACGTTGTCCAGGATCTTGATCGCATCCGAAGCAAAGGATTCCTCCTCGGCGTCAAATACATGCACGCGCCTGTGGTTTAGGGAAACCATCATGCCGCCCTCCTTCGGGCCTACCGGGAACAGCATCATGGCCTTTACGCCGACCTGATAAACGTCCTGATATTCCGGATCCAAAACCGTGTCTGCGTTTAAGATCACGGAACGGCGCTTTCTCAAAAAGGAATACGTGGGAATGTGTGACGTGCGTTCAAAAAAGGAAAGGATGCCTGCACCGCGCCATTCACAGATCACGTCCATAAATTTACCATTTTCCTGCAGCTTGAATATCTGAGCGGTATCCAGTTCCATGAAGGAACTAACCGTCTTTAACCATTCATTCATGATGGTCTCGATGGGATCGCTGCTCTCAAGCAAGTGGACTAACCTGGCCATCGCCTGATTCAGCTTAAGGCTGCGGCCCATTCTCTGTGCATTCGCCTGATTGCGGACGTTCTCAGCTTCCGCTCCGTAATACTGAAGCTTTCCCTGCAAAAAAGTAATGCTGGCATCACGAAGCAGTTCCAATCTCTGATAAAACTCGTCCTCCGCCATGTCCTCCGGCTTAAAGACGATCCAAAACAATTCTTTCTGTCCGCGCGCCTTTATGGCAATGGCAGCCACAAGTTTGCGGCCCTCTAACTCCTCCACGGCAAGATCTTCCAGGGAATCCTCTCCCATAACCCGCTCTAAGGCCATGCGCTCCTGCATGCAGTGAAGATAACGATCGTCCCCGGAGATTCTCGTGATCTTTATTCCCTCGTGATTCAGGCAATAGGCAGATACTCCCGAAATCTTACAAAAACCATCCTGAAGCCTCTGTAATTCATTCTTGTCCAGCAATTCCTGTAATGCCATGGATTTTCCCCGCTTCCATTCTTTTTTGATGGAAATAAAAAAAACTTTACGCGTCTTTTTATAGACTTCGTAAAGTTAATTTTAGCACAATTTATACAATCTGTATACTAAAAAATCAAGATAAAACGTGCATTTTTTACCTATCTTCCCGACATCAGCATGGATTTTGCGCGACTGCGGTTAGCCTTGCTGATGGAAAGAATGGTACCGTCCGTCAGCGTCACTTTTTCATAAGTGAAATGAAGAACGTGTTCCCTGTTGACAATAAATGATTTATGTATTACCAGGAAATCCTTGGGAAGCGTCTTTTTTAAATCGCGAAGTAGTCCGTTAAACTCGTAATTCCCGCGAGTGGTCTTCACGTGAATGCGTCTAAGATCACTGCATAAATACAAAACGTCACGGTATGGAATGGAATAATATGTTTTGCCGAATTGAAATTCCAGCTTCTTTTTGCTTCTCTGAATGGATGATATTGCTCGCCGGGTCACGGTTGCCGCTTCCTCCGCACTAAAACCGCAGTGCAATAAATCAAACGGCATCGACTGAATCATTTCCTTGCCGCAGCATTCCCTGCCGGCAACGTAGATCAGCCGCAGTTCAAGTTCACCAAGCTCTTCCCGGATCTTTATCCCGGAAAGAATTTGCAACATGTTTTCACCGCTAATTTCCAAAAATAAAACGTCCAGTTCCATCCCCGCGAAAAGATCATCCATTAATTCTTCCACGGTATCCCAGACTTGCATCTCGAGTTTTAACTTTTCTTTTTCTGAATATAGACGAATTCCCCTCTCCAAAACCCCCCTCGACTTTACTTCACATATCCCAATACGATACATTAAATAACCCCTTGTAGTCGAGTACGTGCACTAAACCATGTAGCGTTTCTGAATGACTTACCAGTGGCAGCCATTCAGAAAGCCCAGACCTGATGCAACATCACGCCCGTATATGGTTTGCTTGGATGAATTTGGTGGTCATGTTATGTGAAATATAACATGTGATTGAAAATATATCAATAAATGCAACAATTGTCAATAGAAAAACAAAAAATAAATAAAATAGCGTGGAAATCACAATCATTTTTGTGATTCCCACGCCAAATATCGACAAAACTCAACAAAAGAATTATTTATGCGGGACCAACGTCAATCCAATCCGTTACCCAGTATTCATAGGTAAGCGACCAAAGACGCTTCTGCAATATGCCATCCCGAATGCGATAGAACCACATAAATTCTTCCATTCTGTCAGGATCTTGCTCTTCCAAAATTACGTTGCCTTCGTCACCAGAGGCGCCATCTGCCGCTACCGGTACGCAAAGCAACATGGATGCAATCAATACGCCCAATAAAACCCTGATTCTCTTTTTATTCATTTTCATCTCTCCTCTCTATGATTTTCTCATAAACAGGAAGATCCTTATACGGAGATTTTAGAATTTCCTCTTCCGTCACCCGTCTTTGTTCTATCATGTCTGATATGTAAATATACGTTCCGTCCGGTAATTTCAACAGGAAATCATCCGTCTCCGAGTATCTTTGTATCGCCTGATTTACTTTACTGTCTTTTGTCTCAACGGCCTCAACTGTTTTAGGCATGCCAACTGGCTGCAAAATAATGGAATAGGATAAGATAAACAAACTTACGCATACAAGTGCTCCAAGATAGGTTTCCCACCCCGACTGTTTCTCGACAGGGTGAAGAATTGCCTGAACCCTTCGCAGGAGAAATTTTCCGCCGTAATTTCTGCCATATCCCATGCCCAACGAAAAATCCTTTTGGGTTCCATCGCGAAGTACGCGTTTTATGGCCTCCAAATAAGCCAATCGTTCCTCTTCGTCCATGTCCCGGCAAGTCTTTTCATCGCATTCCAATTCCAGCATTTCTTCGACGCTTCGCTTTAGATAATGAACCACGGGATTCCACCAGAACAAACACTGCGCCATGCTCAGCGCCCACTGTTTTCCGACGTCACCGCGAAGAAAATGCATGAGCTCATGTTTGATCACTCCCTGTAATTCTTTTTCAGGATAAGATAACATTTTCTGAGGAATCAAAATCACGGGACGCAAAAAGCCTACGGAAACAGCCGTGGAAAAATCCTCCGTGACGGCAATGCTCGCGTTCTTATGAAAGTGAAGCGTCCTAACGGCCTTCTCCAGATTTGCCTGCAACGGAGTGCCTTCTTGGGCAGGCACCGCTCTGCTGACAACCTTGCGCAGGATAATCATCACAAAGACAAATTTCAATAGCAAAAAACCTATGCCAACCATCCAGACAAACCGAAACAAATTGCCTGTCGTGAAACCGAACAGAATTTTGGTCTGCGCAACGTGCCGAAGCATTGGATAGATCCACCAAGAGTGTATAATCTTTGCCGCACTAATTTCTACCGGAAAAATAAGCCTTATAAAACCCAGAATAATAATCAGCATGAGCAATCCCCATCTTACCCTTTGGTTATGGGAAATAAGAAAACTGGCAATAAACAACGTTATGCTAGCACAGATAATGCTCATGATCACAGAAAAAACAGAAACTGCCATTCTTTTAGCTTCCTCTTTTGCCGTAAATAACCCTTGAGTTCTGCCCCTAATCCTTCAGATCACTTCTTTTTCTTCTTATGCAGCTGTGCTCTCTTTTCCTCAAGCATTGCCTCCAGGAGCTCGATGTCCTTTTCCTTCACCTTGCTTCTGTCTACCAGCGCCGATACTACCCCTAACAACTTTTTCTCATCCATCTTCTTGGACAACACGTCAAAAATGCTGAGCATTTTTTCTTCAACGGTTCCCCCAGGCATGCCCTCCTCGATACATTGAATCATATGGTCTTCCTTCGTGATCAGCGCCTCATAGGTCCGGCCATACTTCTTCTCCTCGTCCGTGATCTTGATCGCGCCCTTCGACAGCATGCTGTTAAGAATCAGGTGGATGGAAGCGGGATTCCAGTTTCTCCCTTCCGTACCTTTCAAAATCTCCGCGCGGGACAAAGGACGATTTTCTTTCCAAAGAAGCGCCATAATCAAATATTCATTGTGAGAAAGTTGCATTTTTATACCTCCCATGTTTGAACGTTTGTTATGTTGATGATCACTATTTCAATCATATCAAACGTTTATTTTTTCATCAACCAATTACAAGTGATACCCTAAAATTGCTTGCGTACTAAACATCATAGATTATTTTTTTCAAATAAACGCGTTAGTCCGAAAAAAGAGGCAGAGATCATTCTCTGCCCCGTGTTAGGTCTATTCGTCCACGCTGTAGTTTGGAGCTTCCTTAGTTATGTGAATGTCATGCGGATGACTTTCCTTTAAGGATGCTGCAGAAATCTTAACGAATCTGCCGTTGTCCTTCAACTCCTGAATGTTATGCGCACCGCAGTATCCCATGCCGGATCTGAGACCTCCCATCAGCTGGAATACGGTATCCTCAACGCTGCCCTTGTAGGCAACGCGTCCTTCCACGCCTTCGGGAACCAGTTTCTTTGCATTCTCCTGGAAGTAACGGTCCTTGCTGCCATGCTCCATGGCTGCAATGGAACCCATGCCGCGATATACCTTGTATTTTCTGCCTTGGAAAAGTTCATAGTCTCCGGGGCTCTCCTCGCATCCTGCGAACATGCTGCCCATCATGCAGACGCTGCCGCCTGCCGCCAATGCCTTCGTAATGTCTCCGGAATACTTGATGCCGCCGTCAGCAATGATGGGGATGCCATATTCCTTAGCCACCTCATAGCAATCCATAACAGCGGTGATCTGGGGAACGCCAATACCTGCAACCACGCGGGTCGTACAGATGGAACCAGGACCAATGCCGACCTTAACCGCATCTGCACCAGCCTCAATCAAAGCCCTCGTAGCCTCGCCGGTTGCCACGTTTCCTGCGATCACGGGAAGATCAGGATAGGTCTCCTTGATCATCTTTACGCAATTAATTACGTTCTGGGAATGACCGTGTGCGGAATCCAAAACCACCACGTCTACCTTTGCCTTTACCAGGGCGGCAACCCTGTCAAGCACGTTTGCGGTGATTCCAACGGCTGCGCCACACAGGAGTCTACCCATGGAATCCTTTGCAGCCAAAGGATATTTTACGGTCTTCTCAATGTCCTTGATGGTGATCAGACCCTTTAAGTTATAATCCTTGTCAACGATGGGGAGCTTTTCCTTGCGAGCCTTTGCAAGAATCTTCTTAGCCTCTTCCAGGGTGGTTCCCTCGGGAGCGGTGATCAGCCCCTCGCTGGTCATGGACTCTTTAATCTTCTTGGTGAAATCTGTTTCGAATTTCAGATCGCGGTTGGTGATGATGCCAACCAGCTTTTTGCCTTCCGTGATGGGAACGCCCGAGATGCGGAACTTTGCCATAAGGGCATCTGCATCTGCCAGGGTATGTTCAGGCGTTAAAGAAAATGGATCCGTGATAACTCCGTTCTCAGAACGTTTTACTTTGTCAACCTCTTCCGCTTGCGCTTCGATGGACATGTTCTTGTGGATGATGCCGATGCCGCCCTGTCTCGCCATGGCGATGGCCATGCGATGCTCCGTAACGGTGTCCATTCCGGCACTCATCATGGGAATGTTCAACTTGATCGTCTTCGTCAGGTAGGTCGTAAGGTCAACCTGATTCGGAATGACTTGAGAGTAGGCAGGTACCAAAAGTACGTCGTCAAAGGTAATGCCTTCACCAATAATCTTACCCATTTTCTTTCCTCCTGTATTCTTATTCTTTTGAAATTATATCCAATGATGATAGCAAAGAATTGCCCGCCTGTCAACACCCATTTTGTATTTTTAGTTTCGTTTTTTTAATCCGAATAAACCTTTCTGGGGTTAGCATTTTTCATGACCTTGACCATCTCCTCGGAAGGGCTCAGAATGATTCGCTGTCCTCCCTCATAATAGAATACGTAGCGCAGATCCGGCTTGTCTTCGAAGCCGATGCTGTAGTCCACGTCCTTGGTCTGACGGTTCTTGTAATTGTCCAGGCGGTAGGATTTGATGGGGGCCATGATCTCCACGCGCTCCATGGAATAACTGGCCACCCGCTTCCTGCTGTTCTGCGCCAGGATCTTGTCCACGGTCAATTCCTTGTCAACGTAGAGATATTCATATTCCACTTCCGCAAGCATTCCAAGATAATATCCGCCAGCCGCAAGCGCAAATCCCAAAACAAGGCCGATGGCGCCCATTCCTACAAATATAATGGATCCAAATCCAAGAATTGCAAGAAAATACATAAAATATCTCAAGAGCTTAAAGAATACGGGGCCCTTCCCCTTCACCAGACATTCAACGTAAGCTTCGTTCATTTCCTTAACCTTCCTTTATCTAGTCATTAACTTACCTAATTATCATATCGCATTGGATTCGAAGTTTCAAGGTCTTCACGATTTTTTAAGAAGTTGGTCACAAACCTTTCATTGACATTCTGCGGACAAAACATTATGATTACAATGTTATGAACGTTTTTCAAAAAGGATGGTGATCTTCATGCCTTTGATGGATGAATTTAAGGAAGAGCGCGAAGAGATGAAGCAGCGCAGCTTCAAGGAAAGAATGGCCTATTTCTGGGATTATCATAAGTGGTACGTCATCGGATCCGCCGTAGGCATTTTAGTTGTGGCGTCACTTCTCAATTCTTTTCTTAACCGCAAGGAGATGGCATATTACTCAGCCTTTGTCAACGTGGCGCAGACCATTTACTCTGAGGACTACAAAAGCGCCTTTGCCGAGAAGGCCGGCATCAATCCCAAAAAACAGGCGGTTTATTTTGATTCCGACTTAAGGATTGATTACACCAAAATGGATGAGATGACCTCCTCTTCCATTCAGAAGATCATGGTCTACGTGGCTGCCGGAGACATGGACAGCATGGTGGGTGACCTTGATACAACCAATCGCTACGCATACAACGGCGTATTTATTGACCTTCGGGAATTTCTCACCGAGGAGGAGTTCCAAAAATACGAGCCCTATTTCTTCTATGCGGATAAGAAGCTGATAGAAGCGGCGGCAGGCGAGGTTTCCCTGGATTTCCAGTTCCCGGCCACGCCCTCGGATCCTTCCGGCATGGAAGAACCCATTCCCGTCGCCATCAAACTGGATCAATGCCCCAAGCTCAGGGAATGTTACGCAATGGCCCCGGATCAATACCTCGCCATTATGGTCAACAACAAACATCCCGAGTTAAATCACGTTTTCTTAAATTATCTCTTCGAGAACTAAGAATTCAGTTCTTCCTTCAGCATAGCCGTGACGGCCGCAGGAAGCGCCTGCCCCCTCACGGCTTTCATTGTCTGTCCCACGAGATACCCCAACGCTTTTTCTTTTCCATTTTTATAATCCGCCACAGATTTCCCATTCTCTGCAATGATTCTCTTCACCGTCTCGCGAAGAAGGGAATCATCCCGCATGGTCATCAGTCCGTTCGCCCTTACGTAGCTTTCTGGATCCAGATCAGTGTCAATGGCCTTTGCAAAGACCTCCTTTGCAACGGCGTTTGTGATCTCTTCTTCTTCATTCATGCGGATCAATGCCGCAAAGTGCTCCGGAGAGAGCCTTACGTCCTCGGGATCCATCTCCTTCTCCCGCAGAAGCCTTAAGCCTTCGCCCATGATCCAGTTGCTCACCTTCTTGGGCTGAATGCCAAGGGCTGCCGTCCGCTCGAACCATCTGGCCAAATGAACGGATTGCGTGATCACGCCCGCATCGTAAGCAGGAATGCCATATTCCCTTACAAAGCGTTCCTTCCTTTCTTCCCGCATCTCCGGCAGGGCATCCCTCACCGCCTGGATCCACTCTTCGGAAATCACCACGGGCGGCAGGTCAGGATCCGGGAAATAACGATAATCCTGGGCATCCTCCTTGGAACGCATGGAGAAGGAAACGCCCTTTTGATCATCCCATCTTCTCGTCTCCTGAAGGATCTCCTCCCCGGCATCCAAAAGTGCCCTTTGCCTTTTCGCTTCTGCATCTATGGCTCTCGTAATGGCGCGAAAGGAGTTTAAATTCTTCATCTCCGTCCTCGTTCCCAGCTGTTCACTTCCGACCTCACGAAGGGACAGATTGACGTCCACCCGCATGGAGCCCTGCTGCAACTTACAGTCACTGGCTTCCAAATAGCCAATGACCATCCGGAGTTTCTCCAAGAACGAAATGACCTCGCCGGAATTTTTCAGGTCCGGCTCCGTCACGATCTCAATCAGCGGAACGCCCGCGCGGTTATAATCCACCAGCGTCTCCTTCCCCTCTTCGTCATGCGTCAGCTTCCCTGCATCCTCCTCCGCATGCAATTCGTGAATGCGGATCTTACTTTCTTCTTCGCCCTCTCCGATTCCAAGCCATCCGTTCCTGCAGATGGGCAGGTAGAGCTGCGATATCTGATAATTTTGGGGATTGTCAGGGTAAAAATAATTCTTTCGGTCGAAACGCGTCGTCCTCGTGACGTCACAGCCCAGCGCAAGTCCCACCGCCATTGCAAGCTCCACCACCCTGCGGTTTAGAACGGGAAGCGTCCCCGGCATTCCAAGGCAGACGGGACAGACCAACGTATTTGGCGGTGCGCCAAAGGTCGCGGCACACCCGCAAAAAATCTTGGTGCGCGTTGAAAGCTCTACGTGAACTTCCAATCCGATCACGGTTTCATATTCTTTTTTCACGTCGTTTTCACTCATACCGTTTTCCCCTAATCTGCTCCCAGACCGCGCCCACCTGGAAAAGCGTCTTTTCCTGAAACAACGCGGCAGTGAGCTGCACACCAATGGGAAGGCCCGTCGAATGCATGGCGCAGGGCAGGCTCATGGCAGGCATCCCCGTCAGATTTGCCGGAACCGTATAGACGTCAGCCAAATAGGATGCCAACGGATCCATGCCCGATTCTCCAAGCTTCGGAGCGATTTGCGGCGAAGTTGGACCGAGCAGGACGTCATACTTCAAAAACGCCTTGTCATACGCATCCCTGATCAGACGCCGCACCTTCATTGCCGTCATATAATACTCATCATAGTAACCCTCGCTTAGGGCGAAGGTTCCCAATAATATTCTTCGCCTTACCTCGGCGCCAAATCCTGCAGTCCTCGTTTTCCGATAGGTTTCCTGCAGCCCCTCCGCGCTTACCCGCAAGCCATATTTCATGCCGTCATACCGCTCCAGGTTAGAGCTAGCCTCACCGCAGGCGATGGTATAATAAGCCGGCACCACGTATTTCATGATTCCAAGATCAAATTCCTCCAGTACGGCTCCCCGCTCCTTGAGCGCCGTTGCAACGGACCAGATGGCTTCCCGGATCTCAGGATCCAGCCCCTTCCCGGAATCATCCGCCGGAATTCCAATCCTTAGGCCTTCCACGTCCTGCGGAATATTCTCCAGAAAGCTCAAGTCATCGCGTTGCAGGGACGTGGCATCCTTCGGGTCACGCGAAGCGATCACGCTAAGGAGTGCCGCACTGTCCCTTACGTCCTTTGTGATCGGTCCCGCCTGATCCATGGAGGAACAATAAGCGATAAGGCCATTTCGCGAAACCGTTCCGTAAGTCGGCTTAAGGCCAACCACGCCGCAGTGCGACGCCGGCTGACGCACGGAACCGCCCGTATCCGTTCCTATGGCTGCATAGCATTCCCCGCTTGCCACCGCTGCCGCGCTGCCTCCCGAGGAGCCACCTGCGCTTCGTTCCTCGTTCCATGGATTACGCGTTAGGCCAAAATACGAGGATTCCGTCGTATTTCCCATGCCAAATTCATCCAAATTGGTCTTCCCAAGGATAATGGCATCCGCGTTCCTTAAATTCCTTACTGCCGTCGCGTCATAGGGCGGGATATAGTTTTCCAATATTCTGCTTCCGCAGGTGGTCCCCATGCCCTTTGTGCACAGATTATCCTTGACTGCCACGGGCACGCCCGCCAGCGGTCCCAAGACCTCGCCCGCACTTCTTCTTTTTTGCAGTTCCCTCGCCTTGGCACGGGCTCCTTCCCTGTCGAGGACAAGATAACAGTGAAGCTGCTCCTCCCGCTCGGAAATCCTGTCGAAAACCGCTTCCAGGGATTCCATGGCGTCGATCTCTCCCCTGCGGATCCGCTCAGCAAGTTCCACGGCCGTTAAATCCAAAATCTTCATTGTCTGCTCCTTTTTTGAACTATGCGAAGGTTTTCGGAACCAAGGCAAATTCCCCGCGTCGCTTCGGAGCATTGCCCAATAATGCCTCCCTGTCCCCGCCCTCCGTGACAACGTCGTCGCGAAGGACGTTTTGCATCCCGGCCCGTTCCGCCGTCACTTGATACAAAGGCTCCACGTCTTTTACGTTCAGTTCCTTCATCACGTCCACAAAAGCAACCATTTTCTCCAGGTCTTGACGCGCCGCTTCCCTCTGATTCTCAGGTATCTCCAATTCTGCCAGTCTGCCGACCCGCTCCAGCGTTTCCATGCTGATCATCGTTTTCCGCTCTCCTTTGCGCATTGTCCCTCAAAAAGACTTAGTTGAAAAAAGAGAGATCAAAGGCCCTGTGGCTTTTGATCTCCCATCGTCTTTTCTTATAATGCCTTGATCCTGTCGATCGCTTCCACGGTATTCTCGTAGCTTCCGAACGCATTCACGCGGAAATAATGCTCTCCGCTCGGTCCAAAGCCTGAACCGGGCGTACCCACCACGTTCGCCTTGTCAAGCAGATAATCAAAGAATTCCCAGCTGGTCATGTTGCCAGGCGTGCGCAGCCATACGTAGGGCGCGTTTACGCCGCCGGAAACGGTATAGCCGGCTTCCTTCAGTCCATTGTAAATATATTTTGCATTCTTCATGTAATAGGCAACCTGTGCCTTGAGCTGCGCCTGACCGGCCTCAGAATAAACTGCCTCGCCGGCTCTCTGGATAATGTAGGGAGCACCGTTGTACTTGGTTCCGTGTCTTCTTGCCCAGAGTCCGTGAAGCGGAGTCCCGTCAATCTTTAAGTCCTTAGGAACTACGGTAAATCCAAGACGAACGCCGGTAAATCCTGCGTTCTTGGAGAAGGAACGAAGCTCGATCGCACAAGTTCTTGCGCCCTCGCACTCATAGATGGAATGAGGAACGCCCTCCTCGGAAATGTATGCTTCATAGGCAGCGTCATAGATGATCACTGCGCCAACCTTATTTGCATAATCCACCCACTCCTGCAGCTGCGCTTTCTTGATGGTCGCGCCCGTAGGATTGTTCGGGAAGCAAAGGTAGATCAGGTCCGGGATCTCCTTCGGGATCTCGGGCACAAAATTATTCTCTGCCAGGCAAGGCATGTAGATCACGTCACTCCAAGTCTCCTTTACCTTGTCATAGGTTCCGGTACGACCAGCCATGACGTTGGAATCCACGTAAACGGGATATACGGGATCACCCACCGCAATCTTATTGTCCAGGCTAAAGATCTCCTGGATGTTGGCAGCGTCAGACTTTGCTCCGTCGGAAACAAAGATCTCGTCCGCGCTCACGTTGCAGCCTCTTTCCTGGTAATCCTTCTTTGCAATGACGTCCCTCAAAAACTCATATCCCAGATCAGGTGCATAACCGCGGAAGGTTTCTGCCTTTCCCATCTCATCCACTGCCGCGTGGAGGCTCTCGATGATGGCCGGAGCCAGGGGCTGGGTCACGTCGCCGATGCTCAGCTTGATCACCTTCTTGTCAGGATGTGCCTCCTGATACTCGCGTACTTTTCTTGCAACCGTGGAAAACAAATAGCTTCCGGGAAGCTTTAAATAATTGTCGTTTAACTTTGCCATGGCTTTTCTCCTCTCTTACGTCACGCCTTCGAACACCGTCACCGCCTGCCCCGTGAGGAAATAGCGGCCCGTGGAAGGTTGCCTGTACACCTTTAGTTCACCGCCTAATAGTGTAACAGTTATTTCGTCATCCGTCAAACCCTTTTGCATGCAAACTGCTGCCGCCGCGCATGCACCAGACCCACAGGCCAGGGTTTCCCCGACGCCCCGCTCCCAAACCCGCATGGAAATACTCTTCCGGTCCAGCACCTTCACAAATTCCACGTTGGTTCCGCCAGGAAATTCTTCCGCCTTTTCCAGCAAAGGCCCTGCCGTCAATACCGGCCACTCGTCCTCCTGCCGAAGCAGGGCAACTGCGTGTGGATTTCCCATGGAAACGCAGATAACCCTCCATCCGTTCACAACCTTGACCGGCAGGCGCATGCCGGCACTGGCCAGTGACCAGACCGTGGCATTTTCGTCACCCGACCTGGTCTCAAACCAAGGGATGCCCATGTCAACGCGTATGACGGCTGTCTTCCCCTCCGTCGTCAACCGTTCTGCCGTTTTTAATCCTCCGTCGCTCTCAATCTGGAATTGCTTTTCTCTTGTCCATCCGTGATCCCAGGCGTATTTTCCGGCGCATCTGACGCCATTTCCGCAAATCTCCGCACGTCCGCCGTCTGCATTATAGATTTCCATGTCCATCTTTGCCGGCGTTCCCCTTCGCAGGATCAGCAGCCCATCCCCTCCAATGCCATAGTGCCTGTCACACAGACGCCTGGCCAGCTCTCCGCGATCTTCTCCAACCGTCAGTTCTCTTTCCTCCACGATGACAAAATCATTTCCGCATGCCTGCATTTTAGAAAAACGCATAAAAATCTCCCGCATTCCACGTCTTTTCACAGCGTATGAATGCGGGAGCATAAAAATCACCATATTTATTGCTGATACATAACCAAAACCATTTGCGCCGTTTCCACAAGACTGGTGCCGCTCTCCATGCTACTCTTTTGGAGATATCTGTGGGCCTCCTCCTCGGTGACGTTATTTCTGTCCATCAGGACCTCTTTCGCCTCCTTGACCAGCGCGTCCTCCTGCGCAGACCGCTTTTGCGGCATGCCTTCCTTCTTCTTTCTTCTTCTTGCAATGTCGTCCGTCATCATGCCGACGGTATTTACAAAATCATTTAACTTAAGCGGCATGGCAAGGCAGAGCACGTCATCGCCGTAAACGTCCGCCAAAATCCTTTGGGACGCAAGAAGAAGCAGTTCAAATCCAGGGGGCAGAAAAACCTTCAGCTCATGATACAACATGTCCTCCAGTTTATATCCGCAGATCACCAGTCCGTCGTGCAGACCGTCTGCCAAGCTGATCGCCTGGGCTCCGGTCGTACAAACGCTCGCCACGTGGAAGCCGCTTCGCACCAATATGTTCTTGATCGTCTTTGCTTCCTCCAGCTTTGGAAGCGCCACGATGACGTTGACCAATGAAATAACCTCCTTTACCCGATCGGGAATCCGGGATCATCAATACTTATTCAGATACTCATCCAGTTCCCACTGCGTTACGCTCTTGCGATAATCCTCGATCTCACTTCTCTTGATGGCAATATATTTCTTTGCCACGTGTTCGCCAAGGGCGCTCATCAAAACGGGATCGTTCTCGAGCTCATTTAATGCATCCGTCAGAGTCTTGGGCAGACTGTCAATGCCAAGGGCCTGCTTTACGACGTCATTCATCTCGAACAGATTCTTCTCCATCTTCTCAGGCGGCATGATCTGGTTTCTGATGCCGTCCAAACCTGCTTCCAGGCAAAGTGCCAAGGTCAGGTAAGGATTTGCTGCGGAATCCGGGCTGAACATTTCGATCCTGGTTCCCTCACCCCTGCGGATGTTCGGAATCCTAAACAGCGTGCTGCGATTGCATTTGCTCCAGGCAATGGACGTGGAAACGTCCGTATCATAATTCAGACGCTTGTAGGAATTGATCAGCGGATTTGCAACGGCCGAAATGCCCTTTGCGTGCTTCATCAAACCGCCAAGGAAGAAATAAGCGTCATTCGTCATAAAGTTAGGATCGTTCATGTCACGGAAAATGTTTCTGCCGTCCTTCGTCAGGTTCATGCTCAGTCTCATGCCGGAGCCGTTTACTTCCTGAACGGGCTTGGGCATGAACGTCGCATGCAATCCGTGTCTGCGCGCGATCGTGCGCACTGCCAGCTTAAAGGTCATAATATTGTCGGCAGTGTTCAGCGGATCGTCATAGCGGAAGCTGATCTCGTGCTGCGCCGGAGATTTCTCATGGTAAGAGCTCTCTGCAACAAATCCCATGTCTTCCAGTGCCAAAACGATGTCACGTCTTGCATTTTCACCGCCGTCCAAAGGTCCAACGTCAAAGAATCCTGCCTTCTCTACGGTCTTGGTCGTGGGCAATGTATTCTCATCCGTGTTGAACAGGAAGAATTCACACTCAGGCCCTACTTCAAATCCGTAACCCATTTCGTTCAGATGCTCTACCGCGCGGCGAAGCACGTATCTGGGATCTCCCTCATAGGGTTCACCATCCTGACGATATACGTCACAGATCATTCTTGCAACCTTACCCTGCTGAGGTCTCCAAGGAAACGTCTCAAACGTTCCGGTGATGGGATGCAGATATAGATCCGGCTCATCGATGCTGGTAAATCCTTCCACCGCAGAACCGTCAAACTTGCATTCATTCTTTAAAATCTTGCTCAACTGGCTAGACGTTACGGCCATGTTCTTAAGATTTCCAAGGATGTCGGTAAACTGAAGGCGAATAAATTCCACGTCCTCTTCCTGTACCATTGTTACAATGTCTTCCTGTGATAAGTTCCTCATGTCGTACCCTCCCGTTCCCTATATTTTTTATAAATCGTTCCATCCATTCTTACAACCAAAGAGCGTGCTTACCCTACAGTAAGAACGCTCTGTTCGATTAATACCATGATACTATTTTTTGCTTGTTCTTGTCAATGAAAATGTCATAAACGGGATTGGTTTTGCATATATCTGAACTGAAAAGAAATCCACCGAATTTCCCTGCAAGGAGATCTCCCATGAGCGCAAAAACAAAAATCATCGTACTTCACGCGAAGGATTTAATCTTGGCTGGCCTGCTGACGGCCGCGGGGCTCTTTTTGATCCTCCTGATGATCCTTCTGTTTCTGCCCAAGAAAGAAAGTAACGCCGTGCCCACGCCGGCATGCTACGTCCCCGGCATTTACAAGGCTGAAGTCTTCCTCGGCGGCAAAGCCATTGAGGTGGAGACCGTATTGGAACGCGACCGCATTTCCTCCATCCGGCTGGTCAACCTGGATGAAGCGATCACGACGGCCTATCCCCTGCTGTTGCCCACCATGGAGCACGTCCGCGATCAGATCTATAAAACCCAGTCCGTGCAGGACGTAACGCCGGAACCAAGCGCAAAATATACTTCCCTGGTTCTTTTGGATGCCATTGGAAATTGCCTGGAAAAGGGACGGATCAAAGAAGATTAGTCCCTGGTTGCCCTGGCGTGAAGCGCCCTTAATTCGTCCGGGGAAAACTGATAATGCTTTCCGCAGAACTGGCAGTTCACTTCTACTTCCTTGCCTTCGTCGATCATGTCCTGCAGTTCCGTCCTTCCTATGCTGATGAGTGCCCTCTCCACGCGCTCCTTACTGCAGTCGCACTGGAATGACACGGGGCTTTGATCCGTGACTTGGAGATCGAGGCCGTTCAAAACCGTCCTCAATATTTCTTCGGGATCCTTTCCCTCATCCAACATGGTTGTCACGGAAGGAAGACCTTTTATGTTTTCCTCAAGCTTTGTGATGACGTCCTCTTCCGCAAACGGCATCAGCTGAATGATAAAACCGCCCGCCTGCCGGACGGTATTGTTTTTTTCCATGAGGACGCCAAGTCCAACGCAGGAGGGTACCTGCTCCGACGCCGCGAAATAATAGGTCAGGTCCTCGGCGATCTCACCGGTCTGCAGTGCCACCTGTCCGGAATAGGGCTCCTTCAGGCCCATGTCCTTGATGACCGTAAGCGTGCCAACGCCCACTGCGCCCGCCACGTCCAGCTTTCCTATGGAATTGGCTGGCAAAATGACGTCTGGAACGATCGGATAACCCTTTACGTGACCATTGGCGTCAGCCGTCACCGTGATTCCCTTTACCGGGCCGTCGCCCTTGATCTGCAGGGTTAACAGGTCATCCCCTTTTAACATGCTGCCCATCATGGCTCCCGCGATCATAAGCCTGCCCATGGCCGCCGTGATCACGGGGCTGGAGTTATGCGCCGCCCGCGCCGTCTCCACCATGTCCCGCGCCGTGCACGCAAACGCCCTGATCTGCGCATTTGCCGCCGTCGCCCTCACTATGTAATCTGCCATTTTCTTTTCTTCTCCCATCTAACGTCTTTCGTTTCCCAGTTCTCTGGTTTCAGCAGTGGTTTTCCTTGTTGACCTCGCGGGCAACGACGTAAACGCGCTCGGAAACGTCACTTATGTCCGCGTCCGTATCCGCGTCGCGCATCAAAACGACTTCAAGCCCTGCCTGCCCAAGCAGCGCCCGGATCTCATCGGGCTCGTAGCCTCTCTGCAAATGCGTCTCCGTCACTCTCTCAAACAGTTCACCCTCGCGGCGAAGAAACATGGTCAGGTCATACTCATTGATCCTACCCTCCGGGTCATAATAATTCTCCCAGATAAAGCTACAATCCTCCCGATTCTCTGCGATCACCGCATCCCCAATGACTTCGCGATACTTGTAATCGGTATTAAAGTCAAAAATAAAAACACCTCCGGGAAAGAGGTAATTGTTCACCAAAGAAAAAACCTGCAAGAGTTCCTCCTCTTCCAGGACGTAATTGACGGAGTCGCAAACGCTGACCACGGTTCCAACGGTGCTGTACAGAGAAAGCTCCCGCATGTCCTGCAGGAGATACAAAATCTCCGATCCGCTCGCATCCCGCTTCTCCATGGCCTTCTCCAGCATGGCCTCGGAATTGTCAATGCCGATCACGTCAAAGCCTTTCTGATAAAGCATTTCCGAGAGCGTTCCCGTTCCGCATCCAAGATCTACGACAAGGTCGCGTTCCGATGCCAGGATTGCTTCTTCATCCAGCTCATCCTGCGCCTGCACAGCCATTTCTCCTGCATTCTCACCAGATGCCGTCTCTTGGCTTTCGGATCGCCCATGGGGCTTTGACTTGCCATATTCGCGGATCAGCCGCACGATCCGCTCCGTCCATTCTTCATAAGGCGTTGCATCCATCAGTTCATCATAGACGGATGCAAAATCTGAATACGCCTCTGCCATGTTTCATCCTCCCGATCCTAGGAAACCAACTGTTTGTACAGTTCAACGATGCCCGTGACGCCAACGCCCATGATCAGGCCGGCCAAGATCACTCCCAGCATCACGGCAATAATGCTCTTCTTAAAGTCCATGTCCAAAAGGCTCGCCGCCAGGGTTCCCGTCCATGCTCCCGTGCCCGGAACCGGAATCCCGACAAACAGAAAGAGTGCAAAGTACAGACCCTTGCCCGCCTTCTCCTGAAGCTTCGCTCCTCCCCTGTGTCCCTTTTCCAAACAGAAGGTAAAGAACTTTCTGGTATATTTCTTGTCCGCGCCCCATTCCAAAACCTTTCTCGCAAAGAAAAAGATCACGGGCACCGGCAGCATGTTGCCGATGATGCAGACCACGTAGGACCAAAACACGGGCAAATGATATGCGTTGATCGCCATGGGCACCGCCACCCTAAGCTCGATCAGCGGCACCATGGAGATAAAGAACACGATGAGATAATGCAATAACGTTTCAGACATAAATCTACTACTCCAATTTCTAGTTTATTTTCCTGCCAAATACTTTTTCAAAAAACTGATCAGAACGTCCATCTCTTCATCCGTACCGATGGTGATGCGGAGACTGTTGTCGATCCTGGGTTTGTTCCAATGTCTGACGTAAATGTCCTGCTCGCGCAAGGCCTCAAAGATCTCCTTTGCGGGAACCGTCTTGTGAGATGCAAAGATGAAGTTTGTCTTGGAATCCGGGAACGTAAAGCCAAGCTCTGCCAGCTCCTTCTTTACTCTCTCCCTCGTCGCGATGATCTTTCCCGTCACCATCTTAAAGTACGCGTCATCCTTCACCGCTTCCACGCCAAGCGCCAGTGCGGGACGGTTCATGGTGTAGGAATTAATGGAAAACTTCACGTCATTCAGATACTTGATCAGCTTCTCGCTGCCGATGCAAAATCCAATGCGCAGGCCCGCCATGGATCTCGATTTCGAAAACGTCTGTACCACAAGCAGATTGTCATATTTCTCCACGAGAGGCAGTGCGCTCTCACCGCCAAAATCCACATAGGCCTCATCGACGATCACGACCGAGTCAGCGTTGGCCTTAATGATCTCCTCCACCTTTTCCAGCGGCTCAAACACGCCGGTGGGTGCGTTGGGATTCGGGAAGATCACGCCGCCGTTTGGCTGCTTGTAATCCTCTGCCACGATCTTCCATTCCTCGTCCAAAGGACAGGTCTTAAACGGAATGCGATACAGATTTGCCCATACGTCATAAAAAGAATACGTTACGTCCGGGAACAGAATCGGCTTGTCGCTGTTAAAGAAGGTCAAAAACGACGTCGCGAGAACGTCGTCAGAACCTACGCCGACAAACACCTGCTTCGGATTTACGTGATAATACTCTGCCAGCGCGTTTACAAGGGAAGTCACGTTCTGGTCCGGATAGAGCCGGAGGTTCCCCAGATTCATTTCTTCCTCAGCCTTTTTCACCCCGGGGGCCGGCGGATATGGACACTCATTCGTGTTCAGCTTGATCATCTTCGCCTTCTCGGGCTGCTCCCCTGCCACGTAGGGCACGCACTTCCTAATGTTTTTCTCCCAACTTTGTTCCATCACGCTCATCGCTCAACCTCGCGTTTTCCGTCTTATTTTTCTAGTTTTTCCAATGCGCCAAGATACTGCGCCGCACGGTCCTCCAGCCCCATGGACTGATAGCAATTGACCAAACCCCTTAACGGCTCCAGCTTACCGCTTGCCACGCTAAGGATCGGTTTTGCCTTGTATGCCGCCTTGTAATACCAGGTAACGGCTTCCTCCAGATCGCCCGCGTCCTCGTAAAAATGTCCCAGTTCACAGCAGATCTCGGAGCATGCCTTCTCCGCGATCACCTTCGAAGCATACTTAAAAAAGATCACGGGTTCTTCCGTCATTCTGGCAGCCCTGGCAACTACGCAGCACGCCTTTGTGATCTCTTCCTTGTCCCTTCGCTCGTCCATGGCGGAATCCATGAAATACGCCATGCCTTCCTCAAGATCCGACTCCTTTCCAAGAAGATACAGCTCCTTGGCATACATGTCGTGAAGGCGTTTATTCAAATGGATGCCCCTGCGGATCTGATTCCGGAAATTCTGCAGATTCCTTGCCTCATGTGCCTCCTGAGGGAAATGCGTAATTGTGACGTCACTGTCATAAATAACGGGCTCCAGGCGGATCATCTCATGAATGGAACCCTCCCACGTAAACTGCCTTACGCGTTTGAACAATTTCAAGCGGAATTCCTCGTCAAAAATGTGATCCACGTCCTTTTCCATGCGGGTCACGTACTTCATGCGCACAATCTCGATCTCAGGCAGGAGACACTCCTTCAAGAGGCGGAAATGCTTTTTCTCACTGTCCTCAAGAACCTCGTCTGCATCCATGGTCATCACGTAATCCTTGGTGGCATGGGAAAATGCAAAGTTCCTGGCGGCGCTAAAATCATCCACCCACTTGAAATCAAAAATCTTGTCAGTATACTTTTTCGCGATCTCTTTCGTCCGGTCAGTGGAGCCCGTGTCAACGATCACGATCTCATCCATCATGTCCGCAACGGAATCAAGACATCTTTCCAGTACTTTTTCCTCATTTTTTACGATCATGCAAAGAGAAATCTGTATCATCCGCATGCCTCATCTTTCTGTTTCATTTTATTCAAAAACTTCCCGAAAAAGAAACTTCAAAACCATTCAAACATTATAACAAAATCTGACACGTGAAACAAGACGTAAATCCGTTACGATTTCCAGCCAAAATACGAAACGTTTGCATAACCTGCCTCTTTTAGCCGCAGTGCCGCCATCTCACTCCGGTATCCGCCGTCACATCCCAGAAGGATTGGCGTTTCAAGATTGGAAGCCGCCCGCTCAGGGTGACTTATCAGCTGAAGGAGAGGTAAGTTTTCCGCTCCCTCAGGCGATCCCGCCGCATGCTCACCGGGAGTCCGCACGTCCAAAAACCGTATGCCGGCGCATTCCTTCAGCATTCGCATCGCTTCGTCCTTGGTAAGCTTCTTCGGGGCACGTACCTGCTCCGGAAGAGCCGCCGTCTTTTTGTCCGCCGCCAGTCGCGTCCCAGGTTCCAGGAGCCTTTGAAAGGCCGCTTTCGCCTCCAAGCCTGTCACGTGCTTCCCTCTGGCGAAAACACCGTCCTTGGCCGTCATGATCCCCTTGCAGATCATCTGGGCCACATGCTTCACGCAAACACGGCAGTCATACAGATCCTTGATCTCCCTTGCCGCGTCCCAGTCCTCATCATCCGCCTCTCCCAGCTCACGCTGCACAAACTCATGCAGGATCCTCGCGGCGTCGCCGCGGCAGATGAATTCTTCCTTTCTCGTAACGTCCTGTGGTTCCAGCCAGCCATGCAAAAGCCCGGTCTCCATTCCGTCTCCGCCAGTCTGCGGCATTCCCTTTCCCTGGCCTTCCCGCCACTTTGAAAAAGTCTCCCATAAACCTTCCGCGAACTCACGGATGCTCAATTCCTGATCATCCAACTGATTCTCAAGCATTCGGCGTAACCTTTACGGTGACGTTGTCACATGCTTCCAGACGCGATACTGCAAAACGGCCAGTTTCATTGACCGTCATCTCGCCGGTCCAGAGATCCTTTACCGTAAAGCTCTTTGCCTTCGCAAACGCGTCACGGTCAGCCATTTTCTCTCCCAGATACTGCAGGATCAGGGCAACGTCGACTGCGGTTTCTTCCGTCTTATCGTTCTGGCTTACGTTGATAAACGAAATTGCCACGCTCCCGTCCGCCAAAGGCTTCGCAAGAACGTCCACGCGGTCATTGTCCCTTACGTAGGTCTGATCCGGTCTCATTCCAACCTTGCCGGATTCTTCCGTCATTTTCGACGCGTAAATCCTCTTTGCCTGCACGCCGAGCGCATCCTGATTCAGCGCAATGATCTCCTCGTTGGACACGATGTTCCAGTACGTGTCTCCCTTTTCCATCCTGCGCAGGTCCATGCCCAGCATCAAGGGCGAATTCATCATCGACCACATGGTAAAGTGCGTCTTGCACATGGTCTCCGTGAGATCATCCATGCCGATCATCATCATGTCAGGATCATTCCAACCCTTGTCCAATCCGGCAAATTCATCCATGATCACGGCCTTGTTATACTGGGAGGTCACGCTGGTCGTGTAATCACTCTCCCACGCGCCGTGACCGGGATCCCCGTCCGCCCCGACGCGGAATGTTATGTCATTTAAGATTCTCCAAGAGTCACCAACTTTCCAGCCCCAGTTCTGGGGATGCGTCTTGCCCCACTCACAGATGGACAGGATCACGTCCCTTCCGGGCTGCGCCAGGTTTAATCCCTCCAACATTGCCGCATACGAGTGCAACGTATTCTCCTGTCTCCTGTGGTTCATGACACGCAGAAGATTCTCTCCAGCCTTCAGGTGAAGCTGAAAAGGCTTTGAAGTCACAAAGCTCTCAGTTCCGTCCGTCTCGGGAACAAATCCATCCCAGATAAGTTCAGCCCCGCTTCCCTCTCCAAGTGCCAGCTGAAGCCAGGAACCAACGCCCTCTTCCTTGCCGGTTGCGTAATCAATCGTGAGATCGCATTCCATCTCCTTCGGCGCGCGGATCACAAACCTAAGTTCACCGCTTCGCATGCCCACGGGAGATGCCGCGGGACCCGTTCCGTCAAAGGTTCCGATACACGTAACGTAATTCTCTTTCTTCTCCGCACGCTCCCCAAAGATCTCTCCATCCTTCACGGCGGAAAGCGTAAGGTCCAGTCCCTCACCCTTTACGCTGATCCCTGCCACGTTCGGCGCATATACGTACCTTGCGTTCGCCGCATCCGAAAAGGTCGCGTTGTCCCAGAGATAATAACAATTATCCACCTTCAGGAAGTCCACGTCCCATTCCGCGTAGGAAGCCGCGTCGGTCTTCTCATGTCCGCAAGTACCCACCGCGGCTCCGGCGCACAGGTTTGTCCCAATGTCATTATACATGCCAAATTTAAGGCCCATCTGATGCAGTCTGTCCGCAAGCGCGCGAAATCCCGAGGGGAATTTTGTCTCCTCGTTTTGGATCTTGCCGTCCTTGCGATACGGCTGATAGCAACCGTCATCCAGAACCACGTACTTATATCCCAATTGATCCAGTCCAAGCTCGCGGAGCTTTTCCGCCATGGCAATGGTCAGGGCCTCCGTATTCCCGCTGCCAAAAGCATTCCAGCTGTTCCAACCCATGGCAGGCAAATGTCCTTTTTTCTTGTCATGGAGCACTTCTCTGTTCGTAAAGGCGTCAAAACGCCACGCAGGATCCTTAAGTTCACCGGGCCCCTTCGCGATCAAATCCCGGACTTCTTCTTCAAAACTCATCTTTTTTCCTCCGCCAATCATCATTCAGATCCCGTCATGCCTCTTTCGCATGCCTGCCATATGAATACAGGTCATACAGCATGTCTGCCACTTCCTCGGCACTGTCCTGCTTCCCCTCTTCCTCCCATTTGAGAAAGGTGTTCAGAAGACCGCCGGCATAGGAATACAGTTCATAAACGGAAATCTTTTGGGCCGTCTGCACGTTTTCTTCCATAAAACGATTTACGCCCTCTAACATAATACCATGAAGCCCATGCTTTGCCAACGTCAAAAAACATTCTGCATATTGATCAAAATAATTCAGGGAATACAAAATGTGATCCCGTTCCATGTAGGTGTCCCTTGGCTGGTTTCCCTGATTCTTTTCCACGTAATCCGCAATGATGATCTGTAAGTAATCCTCCAGCGCTTCATACAGGGAATTGTAATACTTGTAAAAGCTGGCGCGCGCGACGCCCGCCTTCTTTACGACCTCAGAAACCCTCAGTCTCGTAAAGTCTGTTTCCTGAAGAAGGGACAGGATGGCTTCGCCAATGCATGCCCTGGTAAACTTGGTTTTTTGATTTACGTTTGAGCTTATGATCATGTTCTTCCCCCACGTCTTTCTCAACAGCGGACGACGTCCGCACTCCACCCTACTCTTTCAGTTTCTCCTATTTTTCGAAATATTGCAATGCCTAAAATAGACAAAAACGGCATTTTTGTCTATTGTAACATTTTTGGTTTTGTAATACAATATCATGTGGTTATGAAAACTATGTAGAAAAACACCCCAAAGGAGAGCCCATGTATAAAATTGTAGCCGATTCTTCCTGTGACCTGAAATCCTTTCCGGACGCCCCTTTCGTAACGGTGCCCCTCTCACTTTCCACGGATGAAAGATCCTACGTGGATCAGGAGGACTTAAACATAACGGAAGTTCTTGATTATCTTTATTCCCATCACGGCCGTTCCTATACTGCCTGTCCATCCACCCAAAGCTGGCTGGATGCATTTGAGGGCGCTGACGAGATCTACGTGGTCACCATCACAAGCGGTCTCTCCGGAACCTTTTCCGCAGCGAACGTTGCAAAGGAACAATATCTTTCCGAACACCCTGAGGTAAAGATCTGCGTCGTGGATTCCCTTTCCACGGGTCCCGGGCTCGTGCTTCTCATCGAGAAGATTGCCGAGTACAAGGCGCAGGGCAAAACCTTCGAAGAAATTGAAAAGGATATTGTGCTCTACCAGAAATCCTTAAAACTATACTTCGCGCTCCAATCCCTCCACAATCTCGCCGTAAACGGCAGGGTCAACAAGCTTGTGGCTTCCGCCATCGGCATTATGAACATCCGGATCCTTGGAACCGCAAGTCCCGAGGGAACCATCGATCCCATTGCAAAATGCCGCGGCGACAAGAGAGTTTTGGAGAAACTCATCGAAGAGATCCGCTCCTGCGGATATCATGGCGGAAAGATCCGCATCTGTCACGTGGAAAACTTGGAACTCGCCAACGTAATCGCCGAAAAAATCCGGGAGATCTTCGGAAACGTGGATCTTCGCATCATACCCGCCAGAGGACTCTGCAGTTTTTATGCCGAGAGGGGCGGCATCATCCTAGGATGCGAACGATAATATGATAACTACGTCAGGGGGACGCGTCTAGTGACACGTCCCCCTGACCCAGTTTTACTCATGCCTTTTTCTCTGGTTCCACCGGTACCTTCATGGCTTCCTTCGCGGCTTGTTTCTTCTTGTTTCTCTTGACGGTATACTTGATGAAATTGACGATCGACAGCAGGATCAACAGAAATAATCCCATGGACGCCACCAACATAACGGCGAGCGCTATGAAAGGAAATCTATCTTTCCCAAGGATCAGATTATTGAGTATGGCCCCCAGCTCGACCACGATCACGTACAACACGATCTCACACGGTATTTCCAGCAAGTAAAAAATCGGTAATTTTTCTCTCACTTTTCTTTCTCCAAGCAATTCTTTCTTATGGTTTTTTGCTCTTCCGGAACGGCCTGCTCCTCGTGCCGGTAAAGCACTTCCTTTACTTCTTCCTCCGACGCCAGAAAAGCTTCCACGACCTGCGGGTCAAAATGCAACCCGGATCCTTCCGTTATGATGCTTATGGCCTTCTCATACGAAAATGGCTCTTTGTAGCATCTTCTGGAAACTAATGCGTCAAATACGTCCGCAACTGCCATGACCCTGGCTGAGAGGGGAATGTCTTCACCCGCCAGCCCGTAAGGGTAACCTTTTCCGTTCCACTTTTCATGATGATACGTGGCAAGGTTCATGGCTTCCTTCAGGTAATCTGCCTCCGGCATGGTCTGGATCGTCTGCTGGATGATCTTATGTCCAGCCGTTGTATGAGACTTCATGATCTCAAATTCTTCATCCGTCAGTTTCCCTGGCTTATTCAAGATGGCATCCGACACCTGGATCTTGCCAATGTCATGAAGCGGCGCGGATTTCACCACGTCTTCCACGTATTCGTCCGTCAGTTCCTCCGCGTGATACCCCATCTTCCGCATCTTTTCCAGGATGATCCTCACGTAGGCTGCCGTCTTTTTGATATGGTCGCCCGTAGACTGATCCCGGTTCTCCACCATGTCGGCAAGCACCATGATCAGGCCGCTCTGCAGCATGGAGATCATTTCCGTCTTGTGCTGCATTTCGGAGAAATATTTCTCGCTGTCCTCCGTCGTCTTTACAAACGCGTGATACAGATTTTCCAATTCATCCCCGGTATGTACGTCCAGTGCCTTGATCCGTTCAACGTTTTTCTCCCGGGCCTCCTCGCTGTTATACGCAAAGATGCTTGCCGCGTGGGCCATGGTATTGATCGGGTAGATCAAATGATAATTGGAAAGCCACAGTCCAATGGCCAAGAGCAATGCAAAGAATCCCAGGAACAGTGACGCAAGCTTCACCAGGAAATCATTTTCATAATGCTGAATGTCATTCATCGATACGTCCGCAGCGGCATAGCAAACACATTTTCCGTTTTGATCGTACACTGGTTCATATTCCGTGAGGAGCCATCCGTACTTGTCATTCGAGACAATCGTTTCGATTTTCTCCCCCTGAAGCAATTGATCCAAATAAGGCAGGAACGAAGGATCAAACTCAATCACGGTTCCCGGTTTTTCTCCGGGCAGTTCTGCCGTGTCCAGGTCAAACACCACGTGACAGCCATCCTCTTCGATGCGATACACGTAAACGTATTCCACGTCCGAGTAGGTTTCGCGGATCTTTGTCAGCAATTGCTTTGTCTCAGCATAGCCTTCGGCTGCCTCTCCCTCCCGCAGATAAGCATCTACCCTGTCGGGATCGATCACCTCTGCGGCCATTTTCGCCACGCCCTTTGTGAGAATGGCATGCTGATCCTTGGAGAAATTGCGGAACAGCATAAGGCTGATGCAAGTGACTACAATGGCAATCGTAAAAAAGGCAAGCATCAACACGGAGATGATCTTGGTTCCCAGAGAGACGGAAACACTCTTCATCGCCTTTACTTCCGCCAGTTCTTCCCCTCTTAAGGGCTTCTGGCGCCAACTGGTAAAACGAAGCTTTTCCTTTACGTTCTCCGGCATGCGCCGCAACAACCAGACGGCGCCAACCGTCGTGATGGTCTTGTCCGCCAGATCGCAGACCAATGCTGCGGCAAACTGTGCCCAAAACGGCGTCCAGTGACAATTTTCATAAAAGAAACGGATGACAAAGCCGTTACTGTCTTCCATGGAAAAGCCACTAAACACCCAGGTCTGAATGGCTCCGATGCCACCTCCAATGAGGGAGATGACCAAAATAAACATGGCAAGCCATCCGGGATGACGCCTGCGTTTTTCCTTCTTCACCCAAAACGCCGTGATCACAGCGATCAAAACGTTGAGGACACCAAAATATATGGTTTCAGCATTGCCAAAGCCAAGCACCAGATTGGTAAAGAGCGCCACAAAAATGCCCGGAAGCGCGCCGCCAAGTCTGGCGGTAAATATGGTTCCGATCGTATCCAGGTACAGCGGTGCGTGGATTATCGTCACCAGAATATTGCAGATCACGTTCAGCGCGAACCCAAAAAGGCACATGATAACAATCCACATGAACTTATTATTGTGAGTCTTTTTCAACACTCTGTGATCATGTTTCTCCATGCCGGCCCCTCCTTTGTAACTCTTTCGCTGCAAAGCCCTGAACCTTGATCAGTAAGAACGTCTGCCCTTTTTATTCAGCGCATATCCAACGACTGCACCTACCAGTCCGCCGATGATGTGCCCCAGATTGGAAATATTGTCATTTAGCGTAAGACCTTGAACAATCTGCTGTCCAATGTAGATGATCGCCACCAAAATAAAAGTCAGCGGTATCTCACCCTCGCGGAATCCCGTAAAGGACGCCAGCAGGATAAACGCAAACACGACGCCGCTGGCACCGCAAAGGGCCACGCCCGGGAAAAAGATGAAATTGACGATTCCCGTGATGAATCCAGTGATCAGAATGATCTCTACGATGACCTTCGAGCCATGCTTTTCCTCCAGCATTGGTCCAAGGATCAGCAGCATGGAAGCATTTCCCAAAAAGTGTTCCCAGCCGGAATGTCCCAGCACGTGTGAAAAAAGGCGCACGTAGGTCAATGGACTGAGCCATGAGGACCGGTACGTCGCGAACAATAACTTCGTGGCGTTACTGTTGGTAACGATTCCCAAGACGGTCGCAATAAAGCACAGCAAAACAAAGATCAACACGGCTTTGGCATTTAATGCGATTTTGAGTTTCAGTTTTTTCATCTTTGACTCCTTCCCTTTGCCGCACGCTTACGCGCTATGGTCTGTACGGCTCATACATAAAGGTCACGTTATTGTTTTCATCCAAATACAGTTCCATCAGATAGGAGCGGCCTGCTTCCATCAGTTTTTTGTGGAACGCGCTCTTGGTTTGAAGCTCCGCAAACGGTCCCTCCTCCGGGAACTGCACGTAGATGGGACAGGACTCACTCAGGACATACGCCTTGTACTCTTCCACGTCATTTGCAATGGCGTAATCATCCGTCAGATCCTCCTCCGTCAAATGATATTTCGCCATTAACTCCTCGTCACCGGAATTGATCCAGGTCACCTCATCCGCAAAGATCTGGGATGCGTCAGATCCGTTATTGATCACGATCGCGTGGATCTTTTTCATCACCTTGTCGGAGTTGGCAGAGGAAATCTTATCCCGGTCTCCTGAGAACGTAAGCGAAGAAAGGAAAAAGGATCCCGCCTCGCCCTGCATCAGTTCGTCATACTCACTGGAGGAATAACCGTAGGCATAGACAAACCGTCCAAGCTTCGTAAATCTCGCAACGTAGAACCTTGTGTCCTCATTGTTTCCGGCAAGCCAGCTTGCCACCACGGAGATCCCGCCGCCATTCACGTACGACAGGTCTGGCGCGTAGTCCGCGTCCGACGGGTCAAGGAAACTGACGTCGCGATAGGATTGTCCCTCCATAAAATGCGAAATGCAGTCATTGACAAATTCATCCTGACGGATCATTGGATTGAATTTCTTCTCGTCAATAAAACAAAGATTGCTAACCATATACAGACCATCCGCCGACAAGTCCTGATAATAGTACGTCCCGTTCCAGTCATAAAAATCCGTGCGGATGGACGAGAGTCCCGGGAAAGACGCCCGGTTCACCAAGTACGTAAGATTTCTGCCCGACACGTTCTCGGAAGAAAATCCATATTTCATTGCCGGATTGTAGATTCCGCAAAAGGGAAGTTCCAAAGGCACGTTGAGATAATATTGACCGCTCACGCTAACGCCAAAGTGCAGGTCCTCGATCCAATCGACGTATTCCTTCGGAAGCTTAGCGGTCTTTGCGCCCGGAAGATAGATCTCCACCTTCTCCGTGCCGCTGATGCCATAGGCTTCCGCGTATGCGTAACGAACGCCGTCCTTGATCTCTTCTTTGCCTGGCTCTTTTTCGTACACAAGGTCCGTCACCGTTGCCTCATATACGCCATTCGTCGTCCTTACGACGTCCGTGAACCGTCCGGTGAAATCACACAGATTGATCGTTCCGTTTTGGTAGCCTTCTCCCACGTCTCCAGCGTCACTATCGTGATACTGACCGGAAAAATGCCCCTGCTCGTCCACCGTCAGGATTGTGCCCCATGCACCGGCGCCGCTCTCAAAGCTAAACATCCAGCCCTGGATGGCGTCAAACAAGTACAAGGCGTCTGCGCTCAGTTCTTCCTCTGCCGGGACGGATTCACTCTTCGTCTCCTCACTGCCTTCCGTGGACGCGTTTGCCGCGCTCTCCTCCTCCAGTTCGGAAGAATATTGCGGAGACTTCGTGGGAGGCGTTTCCCCTGGTCCGCATGCCGTCAGGGAACATCCCATCGCAAGAAGCGCGGCAACGCTCCTAAGTAAATTCTTTTTCATGTCAAGTCCATTCCTCTCCGTCAAGTCAAAAGCGCTTTATTTTTCGTCGCTCATGACGTCATTCAAGTCAAAATCCTTGGAGAGCAGTACGGAAAGCTCTGCCTCCGGCTCTGCAACCAGACGCTTGGACTGATTCAGAATGGCTTCCTCGATCTTGTTTCTTGCGAGACGTCCATTACCCGCGTCAGCGGCGCGAACCGCCTGTACGGCATTAAAGTAAGCCAAAAGTGCGGGATCTGCGCCCTCGTCGATGGTGTAGCCCTTGGACTTTGCAATGGATTTGGAGATCAGCAAAAGCTCTTCTCCCGTGTAATCCGGGAAATGGATCACATTCGGGAAACGGCTCTTCAGTCCTGAGTTTGAGGTCAGGAATTGCTCCATCTCCTTTGAGTAACCGGCCAGAATAACGATCAGGTTCTCACGGTTATCCTCAATGCCCTTTACGAGCGTGTCGATTGCCTCCAGACCAAAGTTGTCATCGCGTCCACGATAGAGGCTGTATGCCTCGTCGATAAACAGGACGCCGCCGATGGCAGAGGAAATCACCTTGTTGGTCAAGGGTGCCGTGTGGCCTACGTAGCGGCCCACCAAATCTGCCCTGGAAACCTCAACCAGCTGTCCGCCGGTCAGGACGCCAATGGACTTTAAGTACTTACTGATGATGCGGGCGATGGTGGTCTTACCGGTACCGGGATTGCCCGTGAAAATCATGTGCTTGGAGAGCTCGCTGACCTTGAGGCCTTCCTCGGATCTTCTCTTTTGCACCTTGTAGTACTCTTCCAGGCCCATCACGTATTCCTTGACCTTGGCAAGACCAACGATGGCCTCCATCTCCTGGCGGATCTCATCGATCTCTCCGCGATAGCCCTCCGGAAGGAGTGCGGTCAGGTCGATCTCGCTCTCCTCATGCTTTGCCATGACCCTGCCGCCGTCAATGCGAAGCAGCATCTTGGCATCCTTGGGATAATCATTTTCCAGCTTCGCCTGGGCAAGTGCCCTCAGCACGCCTTCATAAAAGTCACTCACGCCCTTGAGTCCCGCCTGGCGCTCTGACTTAGATACGCTGTAATCCAAAAAGTCTTCAGACACCTCAACGTCAAAGAAAAATCTTTCCTTTGCATTTTCCTTCAGGTCTGCAAGCTCTCCCTCCGCGATCTTGCGAATGGCAGCCTCATCCAGCTTTGCCGTAACGCAAACGTCGCCAAGGGCATTGATAAAGGGTGCGCCCATGATGCCTGCCACCTTGTCGATGGGTTTCTCCGTCACAAAGATCAGATACTTTCCAGATGCCGTAAAGGTGCTGACCACCTCGGATGCCAGGGAATTCTGTACGTTCACGAGCTGGCCCTTTTGCATCACGTAACGCTCTGACAGGCGGAGCTGTCCGTCGATCACGAGGGATGCCACGTGGGTCAGGAAGGAAGGATGACAGTTTTCAAAATTCTCGAACAACAGCACCTTGGAATTGCTGGACAACGCGGAATACATGTCCTGCAGGAACAGCTTTTCCATGGAGGCGTCCGTGTAAATGCCAAGGTCCATCACCTTGACGTCGGAATTCTTAAATACGCCGCGCTTTGCAAGCTCCTTCGCCGTCTCAAACAAAGCGAAATGCTTACCCGTGTCATTCTTTCCGGAGAGGAATACGCAATTGAGCGCCTTGGGCTCAGCGGGAGGCATAACGAAGGGACGCTTAAACGCGATCACCAGTTTCTTGATAAACTCCTCCTGGCCAAACACCGTCTTTTCGATCTCCGCCGAAAGACCGTTAAATTTCTCGAGGATCTCTTCCCTGGTAGCTTCCGCCTGGGCAGGCGCCGTCTCAAGGCGATCCAGTGCGGAGGTGGAAGAAACGCCTGCGCCGATGCCGAAGTCATCCTGCAGGTTCTTGGTCAGGCTCGTAAGCTCCTGATTTAAGGCTGCCTGATTCTTGAAGAGCTGCTCGTTGACGGCACTTACGTCGCTCGTCTTTTTCTGGGTGCTCTTCATCCTTGCCTGCGCTGCCTTGAGCATGGCCTCCATCTGTGCGGTGGCTGCGTTTGCCGCACTCGTCAGGCTGTCAAAATCCATGGTAGGCGATGAACCCTTGTTTGACACCTTCGCCAGGTTCTCCATCAGGGTACCGCCGTTCTTTTTCTTCAACTTCTGCGCTGCTTCGATCTCCTCCAGAGTGTAGTTGCCTACGTTACCAAAGGCAGATCCACTTAACGTGTCCTTCATGTCTTGTTCCTCCGTTTTGTTTTATGGAATGACTCGGGGCATCTCCTCGAGGTTAATACTTTTTTAAACATTTCAAAATATTATATCACTTTTACGTTGCAATGTCATTATTTTCCGCGTGGCAATTATACGTTAAGCCGTAATTCTTTGAACTTTCGTCTCGCTTTGGAATCCTTCCGTCAGGAATTCCGGTTGACGACATTGACGAGTTCACGGAAAACGGGAGCGTTTTCCAGTACGATGACGCACAGCCTTTCCTTTGCCCGGGAGACATTCTGATACAGGAGCTGTACGTAGAGATAATCCGCGTCCGGCGATTCCTCCCCGAGAAGGATTCCCGCCTCGTCGTAATAAAATCTTTGGTCGAGCACCACCTGCACCCTGTCAAATTCCAGCCCGATCACGTCATGGGAATCCTCATATTCCGGGGGAATGTAGCGATACCCACGTCTCTGGCAGACAGCCACCAGCTGCTCTTTTTCCCTCTCGTTTCCCGCCCAAAGGACGTCAATGTTCGGGAAGGAAAGATTGGAATGCTTCTTGAGATCCAGCATCGCATTGATAAATGCGTAGATCTCCTTGCTGGTGCGGATGGTCTTTGCCAGCCTAAGCTCTTGAAAGTTCAATATCTGATGAAGTCTTTCCGGATTATTCCGTGACCTCTCCGACTTGGAAAGCACCTGTTTTAGGTCATACACAAAGAGGCATGCCTTGATCCTGCCGCTTCCGTACGCCTCCAAGACGATTTCGAGTTCCTCCTGGGAAAGACGCTGCGTCTCATCCACGCAGACCACGTCATAGTCATCCTTGCTTTCCGCCGAGCAGAGCGCGCCGATCCTAGCATCTCCGGCCTCGATCACGTCGATTCCCTCCAGCATGTTCTTGAGCCGTTCATGCCCTTCGGAGAGCTTTCCGCAGTGGATCACGCAAATCCTGTAATCTCCTGCCAGGGACTTTGCAACGTCATACAGGAGAAGCGTTTTTCCCGTGCCGGCTTCCCCCGTGATCCCCCAAAGCGTCGCCGTGGACTTTCGGATGCCGGACAAAACCTTTTCCTTCATCTGCTGCTGATGCTCCGTCAGGAAGTACTGCCCGTTACAAAAGCGCTCCGGTTCACTGAATGGAGAGATCAGGTAGTCCCCGGGGCGGAACAGATCCTCGATTCCTTCCCGGATGGATTGTTTTACCATGCCCAGGCGCCGGACCAACTCGCGGAAGGTACAGATCCTAAGGCCATCCTTGCCAAGGGCGTAGAGCTTACCACGCCTCTTACCGTCACTTACGTAGGTAAAACTATAGATCCTCTTCCCGATAAGCGACAGGTAATATGCGTTTCGCTCCAGCTGTTTTTTGATCCTCGCCTGGGTGACGCTGGGGCTGACGCTTTTTAGCTCCACGTTGACGACGCACCCGTTCCGCCCTGCCTTAAGAAGGTCAAATTCCCTGGAGATATGGGGGATCGTAAAGGAATAAAACCAATCCTCAAAACAATCCTCCCCGGCTCCCGCTTTCTGCAGTTCTTCAACGATCTGCGAGATCTGGTCAAACTCCTGCTCCTTGATCCGAAGCTTTTCCTCACGATGGGACAAGGCTTTTTCAAACAAGGGCTTCACGTCATTTTGTACTTTTCTGGTCAGTGCATAGATATTGACGGCTCGCATTTTCTTACCCTTTCCGTATGTCGATCTCTCGTTTTAAGCGGTTCAGCGTTCCTCCGCCAATCAGACCCTCATACTGAAGCCTTCCCACCAGGATGCCGGGAGCGATTCCCTGTCCGGCGGCAAAGCTTAGGATGCTTTGCTCCGTAAACTTCCCAGCATGCCGGAAGGCATCAAATTCTTTTCGTGGAAGAAGGGTATTTCTCGCCCACAGGTTTGCGTCGCGCTCGTCCTGTTCCACCGTGCCCTCCTCCTGCCATACGTGGCCCAGGATCACGTGGCCTAATTCATGAAACAGTCTGGAACAAAATTCATGATCGTCCATTTTCTTTTCCGTGAGGGCAATGACGATCCTGTTGCCGGAAGGAAACGTGGCGGATTGGATCGTCAATCCGCGAAGCCTTGGCAGGAAGACCAGAACAACACCCATCTGTGCCAGCTCCTTCTCCAGTTTCGGCATAAAAACATTGATCCGCTCCGTGGTCCACTCTGGAATCCTTTGCACCAGATCAGCCAAGCCCTTTAGATTCAAAGGCTGGGACGGCGTACTTCTCGACATCTTCCTCGCCGCCTGCATCCAGGCCATCAGCGTCAGGTCATCCTCATCCCTCACCGACAATGCTTTTCCGGCAAACCCTGTTAGCTGCCAGTTTTCAACCAGCGACAGCTCCACCACCTCAAAAAAGTTGCGGAGATTTCTCGCCTTCTCCTTTGCGGACCTAGTTTCCGGAACCCAGCCAAGCTTTGCCATTTCCGCATAGGGGAAGCACTGCGCCAGCGCAACGTCCTTTTCCAATCCTTCCTCTGCCTGGGCGCGGAGAAGGCTTTCCCGATACTCTGCCTCAAGCGCGCTCCAGACGGACGCCGGGATCCCCAGCACCGTAGCGAGTCTTGTCGCTATGTTGGGCGTGAGCAGAACCTCTCCGTTGATCAGCTTGCTCAGATGCTTTTCCGTGATCCCCATGCGCACGGCAAATTCCTTTTGCAACATGCCGCGGCTAAGCAGCTCCTCGCGGATCTTGCTTCCAGGCGCCTTTACCTGCGTATCCTGTAGTTCTTTCGCGTTATTTTTTGAACTTTCGTTCACCTTATCAGCACTGTCTTTTTCCTTCTTCATCCCCGGCATTACCTTCTTATCCAAGTTTTCGCGACGCCAAGCATTTTCGGCCAAGCGTCGCCAAATTTGATTTACCGCATTGGTAAATCAATTATACCACGCATTTCCTGATACGTCAAAAGAGGGAAACCATTCCGGTTTCCCTCTTTTGCTTCCGTAAATTGACTCCATGGCGTCATGTCCCTATTAAGTTTCAGCTTCTCTTCGCACAGTCTTCGCGGATCTCCTGGAAGCAATCCTCCGCATCCATCATGGCACTCATGGCAGGGGCGCTTCCGCATTTGCGCATTTTGCTGACAGCCTTTTCCAGAACGGAGTAATTGAGCGCCGTACCCATGGCGTCGCACTTGTAATTCACGGCGCGGCTCGCCTGGATGCCCATGCGGCCCGCTTCCTTTGCAGCGTCAATGTTGGCGCCAAGGAAGATGAACTCCCAATTCTTCGCCCTGCGCTTTTCGATCATGCTCTTTACCTTATCGTAGGAATACTTTTGGCTGGCATTCTCCATGCCGTCCGTCGTGATGATGAAGATGGTCTTTTCCGGGCGGTCTTCCTTCGGAACCTCCTTGCGCACCTCCTTGATATGTTCGATGGCTCCGCCCACCGCGTCAAGAAGCGCCGTACAGCCGCGCACGTAGTACTGCTTCTCATTCATGGGCTCGATGGTCTTAATGTCAACGCGATCGTACAAAACCTCCGTCCTGTCGTCAAAGAGCACTGCGGAAACCAGCACGTCGCCCTCCTCCTTCTTCTGCTTCTCGATCATGCCGTTAAACCCGCCGATGGTATCCTTCTCCAAACCTCTCATGGATCCGCTTCTGTCCAGTACAAATACGAGCTCAGTTAAATTCTTCATAAATTTGTTCTCCTTTCTGATTTTCACTTTCCGTCTCCGGCCGGGTACCTTAGTCCTCTTAGCCTTTTGGGACGTCCTTCCTTGTTTCTGAGCTCATCATATCACGAGGCATGAAAAAAAAGGTCGCCCGGAAAGCGACCTTTTCATTTTTTGAAAAATATTTATTTTTTACTTCTTCCGAAGGCTCAGCTCCATGATCTTGTCACACAGATCTCCAAAGGATACGCCTGCTGCCTTTGCCTCCAAAACCAAGTGTGCGTCCTGATAGAGCTGGGGCAGGGAATCGCATTCCAGACACACGAAGGAACCGTCCTCCCTGACGATGAAATCCACCTTGGAATATGCCAGTACGCCCAATACGCTTGAAACCTTCTCCGCCGTCTCACGAAGCTTCGCGGCAAGCTCTTCCGGAATGTCTGCGGGACACTTTTGCAGTTCTTCGCCCCGAAGGGTCATTCCCACTTCCTTGTTTCTGGTCTCCAGCGGAAGCACCTCGATCACGGGGAATGCCTTGCCGGCAACGCTACCCACGGCAAACTCACGGCCCGCCACATACTCTTCCACAATGATCTCGCCCTCCCAGCGGAATGCTTCCTTTAGGGCCTTCAGGTAAGAATTCTTGTCATTGGCAACGGAGATGCCAAGACCAATGCCTCCGTTATTGGGCTTTACGATCACGGGATAGGAAAGTCCAAATTCCTCCGGATCGCCGATCTCCTCATTCTTATAGGCACAGAAGCCCTTCGGCACGGGAATGCCCGCCTCTTCCAAAAGCTGCTTTGCCACGGACTTATTGGAGGATACTGCCGAGGAGAAGTAATCACATCCGGTATATTGAATGCCCAAGAGATCAAACGTCGCCTGAACCTTTCCATTCTCACCGCTGGCACCGTGCAGTGCGATAAATACCAGGTCGGCCTGTCGGCAGATCTGAAGCACGTTCGGTCCAAAATAAGCGCCGGACTGGTCCTTTCTGCGCTTTCTGACTGCCCAGAGGTCCGGGATGTCGTCCGGAATATTCTGGGGCTCCAGGGAATATTTTACGGGATCCTCAAACGCATTCGGAATGATCATCTCCTGCTCGTCATAACCCATGTAGGCATCCAGCAGGATCACGTTATGCCCTTTCTCCGCCAGCACCTTCGAAACCACGTAACCGCTCTTGAGCGACAGGTTTCTCTCGTTGGAGAGACCGCCCGCAAGAACCACCACGTTCATGTTCGTCGGCAGTTCATATTTCGTTTCTTCGACCGCATCCTCGACCACCACGTCGGAACCGTCCATCTGAAGCTCGAGGGTCCCCAGCATTTCCTTCGTCATGCACACGATCTGCAGCACGCCGCGAACCTGCTCCGCCGTAAGCTCAATGCCATATTTCTTTTTGCATACGTTCTGGACCTGCTTCACCACGATGCCATTGACGTGCATGATCAAGAAGTTGGAAAGATCGATGATGGCATTCAGTTTCTTCGAGGTCACGAGATCGTTAAACATGTCGATGACCTTGACCGCGCCCTCCATCTTGAAGTTCAGCATGATGTCCTTCAACGCCTTCAGGAAATCCGTATTCTGGCGGGAATACTTGATGACAAAGGCTAGCAGGTAGGCGGTGTTGTCGGAGTACGTGGGGTCTCCCACCAGGTCGCAAAGAAGATTGATATACTCCGTAACGGTGTTTTCCTTGCCGATGGCAAAGGCCTTCTCCACGAGAATGCCGACCAAACGGTTCGTCTCCGCCTGTTCCTTTGCGCTGACGCCGGAACGGATCATGCTGTTGATAAACTGATCCATGATCTGCATCTCCGGGCGCTGTCCGTTGGGATTCACGCGCATCTTATATTCCCCGTTCTCGCCAAAGTCAAAGAACGTGTTGGGGCTGTGGCTCTCGGCAAATCCAAACTTGCCGTAGTCGTAACCCACGTAATAGGTTCTCTTTCCCACGTCATTCATGAGAATGTTGACGTAGTCAAAGTCAATGTTATGGTTCTCAATAAGGCCCTGACGCCTTTGGATCTTCTTCTTGTAATGCTCAATGAATTCGTCCGAAAAACCCTGACCGTCAAAGGATACGCAGCGCGCCGGGGTGTCATTCAGAATGGTGATGTATTTCGCCTTGTTTCCGCCCTTGGAGTGTCCGATGACCGTCACCGTATAGTCTTCCAAATGAAGCTTTTCATAGACGCTCTTATACCACTCCATGGCATTGATCTGCTGGAGGGAATCCACCTGGTTCGCCCCGACAAAATCGTCGACCCACTCATTGCTTGCCGTACCGCGGAAGGCAACCACGGCCTCCTTGGTCTTTTCATTGATGAAAACGGCAGAAATACCCCCTCCGCCGCCGTATGCGGTATCCAAATGCGGCTCCACGATATATGCGTCCAGAATGTTTGGTTTTTTCTCCCAGGCCATGATGATGTTTTTCCAATCAAAACCATTCATGCAGGAATTATAAACCACGTCATCCTCAATCTTAGCAACGTCAATCCCGTATACGTATTCCCTGACAGTACGGTCATCCGCGCCCAGCACGGAGACAAAGGGAAATTTATCCGGCAGGTAGGTTAACAGCTCCAAAAGGAGCAATTCATCCATCTTGTACAGCATCGCTTTTTCTCCTCACTTATTCCTTCACGTGGAAGCATCTGAATCCGGCACTGACAATGTTGCCTGCATTTTTACGGTTTCTCGCGTAAGCATTCAGTTCCAGCACGTTTTTTTGTTCCGCGTCATCCATGCCGCTAAGGTAAAAAACAATGCCGCTTCCATAGACGCCCTTCTCTTCAAAAAGCCTTTGCACCTTTGCCGCCATGGCCTCCGCTTCTTCATAGCTTGGCAGCTTGTCCACGGGAAGAAAGAGCTGCATGGTCCGCCCGAGATGCGGGCGATGCTCCATCAGATCCCGTCCCGAATGAATCTCTTCACCGAGCAGGAAGGGAAAGGTCGTGTAAACCCTTGCGTCAATGCCGTCCTCCTTCAGGATTTCCTCCACCAAGGCGTCATATTCCCTCTCGAAGGGCACGTCGTAAAAATTATCCACGTACTGTCCGTTTTCATATTTCAGAAGATATTCCGTCGAATCCAGTCCCGGCTGAACAAACTGCAACGCAACACATCCCTTCTGCGAAGAAGGCTGAAAAGAAATGATCCTGAATTCTTCCTTGGGATATCTACTCTTAAGGTAACCCTTACAAGCGCGAAGCTCCGCCAGCGCCTTTTCCTGATAGTCAAAAAGCTTTCCCTCCAAAATGCGTTCCCCGTCCGTATATGCCAGATCCAGAAGTGCTTTTTCTTCGTCCGTCATCTGAATGATCGCCATGCTGCCCTTTCTCCTTTCCTTCCGTCATTTTATCTTACGATCCGTCACGCGCCGTTTTAATTTGTCTCGATCTCTTCGATCAGCGCCTGATATACCATCTTTAAGTTATTGTTTTCCGTGCGGATGTTTCTCACCAGATTTGTGCTGATGAGGCGTAATAGCTCCACGCCGCTCTGGGGATGCTCGTCACAAAATTTTTCAAAGCTTTTGTGATCAATGGAAAGCGTCGTGCACGCCGTTTTGGCCTTGACGGTGGCGGATCGTTTGTCATTGTCCACCATGGCCATCTCGCCGAATACGCAATGCTTCTCCGCGGACAGCGTCGCCACGACAAACTTGTCTCCAAAGACCGTTGTCTTGATGACGTCAACGGTGCCCTCGATCAAAATGTACATTTCAGAGCCCGTGTCACCCTCCGTGATCACGTCCTCTCCCGCCTGGGTTTTATGCACCTTAAGCAGATCTGCCAGAATCTGAAGGTCCTTGTCCTGAATCTTTGCCAAAAGCGGGAATCCCCGAAGTTCTTTTACGTAATCCATGTTCCGCCCTTTCTGAAATCTCATTGCTTCGCGATCTTGCTGCTTCGTTTCACGTTGCTAAATCTCGTCTCCCAAAATGATGGCACCCATGTTTCTGCCAAGCACGTAATCATCCGCAGGATTTAAGTGCGGGCAATTCGTCTCCATGGTCTTTACGGATTTCAGCCGCTGAATGATCTCACCATAGTTCGTGGATTTTTGTGCCTCAGAAAGGATCTGATGCTTCAATTCCTTCTCGACGCCCATGTTCTCTAAAATGCCGAGGAGCAGGATGTTCTGTTCTTTCTTGTACCACTGGAACAGCTCCCCATAAGTCTTTCCAAACCATTTTTCCGTGATGGGCGCAATCTGTACGGACACGCCGTCACCGTTATCGAGGAAGGAGGACATGACCTTGGACATGCCGCTGTAATTCGTGGAGGTCGTTAAAATATATCTGGTATACTCGTCCACGTAGACCACTTCAGCGCAATTCTGGCTCTCCAGATAATTCTTGTAGCGCTCCGTTTTCACCTCTGCGCAGATATGACATTTTGCATTGAGCTTCCGGACCAAAAGCGCTCCGACAAACACGCGGGAGTCCACCAGCTCGTCATCTAAGTTATCCTGATTTTCACCGATGATCAGGATCTTGGAGGCTTCCTTCACGTTTGCGTTCAAGAGGGTCTGTTCCTCGGTAAAGTCGCCGCGCAGAAGGTTCAAGCCCTTCAATTCCTGATCGTCGCGCAGGCTTTGCAGCTTTACGTCATCCGCATTATTGATCAAAATAATGTCGGAAAGCTTCAGGTCTTTATTCTTTCGCATGATCCCCTGGATGAGGATCTTTACGTCATTCTTCCAGCCACAGATGATAATGTGTCCTTTCATGTTCTGCATCTTCTTTACCCCTCTCTCCATGTTGAGCCGTCTGGCCACAAAAGCTGACGATACGTAACCAGTGACGGAGGATAGTCCGATCATGCCAAGGATCAGGACAAAAATGCCCGCCACCCTGGTCCAGGGACTGTCCACGTACATGTAATCATTGCCCGTCACCGCCAGGAGATTGAACACGACGATGTCCCAAAAAGGTGTTTCCATGCCCTCGTTTTTCAGCACCAGAAAGCAGAAAAAACAGAGCAAAAGATACATCGCAAGGATCAGCAAAATTGTATGCAAATGTATGAGCTTAAAAAACGCAAGAACATGCTTGCCTATTTTTTTCATGCGTCATCCCCACCCCATCTTGAGTCCTCGATCAGTCATTTTGATCTTCGATATTGTACATTGTAGCACAAAAAAATATCCGTCTCAATAGTCACTTTCGGCGTTTACGTCTACTCTGAAGGGCTATTGGGCACGAAAAAAGGCGCCTGACCCATCGTCAGACGCCTCTGGTTTTTCTTTCATTATCTGGTTTTAGCAGATGGTCAACACAAATTCCGCATCCTTTTTGCCGGTGAGCTTTTCGCTTCTGGCGTCAGGAGCCTGACCGCCCACGTAAACCTTCACCTCGCCGCCAACCTGTAGAACGCCGTTCTCATCAAATGCCCCCAGCGCTTCGCGGGAAAGCTTGATCTTTACGTCTGCGCTCTCGCCGGGCTGCAGGTGAAGCTTCTTGATGCCCTTTAACTGTGCGTTGGGCGTTCCGTCCTTGCAAACCTTTACGTAAACCTGAACGGTCTCGCCGCCGGCCATCTTGCCAACGTTCTTCACGGTGGCGGTGACGGTAGCACCGTCCGCGCCCGCATTCTCTGCGGTCACGCTTACGTTCGAATATTCGAAATCAGTATAGGACAAACCATATCCGAAGGGATACAGTGCATCCTGCTGCATGTAGCGGTAGGTTCTGCCCTTCATGGAATAATCCGTAAACTCAGGAAGGTCATCCGTGGACTTGTAGAAGGTCACGGGAAGCTTTCCTTCGGGGTTCTTTTCGCCAAAGAGCAGGTCTGCGATGGCGCGGCCGCCCTGTGCACCGGGATACCAGCCCTGAATGATCGCGGGCACGTTCTGGTCTGCCCAATTTACTGCAAGCGCGGAACCGGAGAGAATCACGAGAACCACGGGTTTTCCAAAGGAACAGATCGTCTCCAGCACGTGCTGTTGCAGGCCGGGGAGCTCCAGATTCGGCTTGTCGCCGGATGCATACTCGTTACCCTGATCGCCCTCTTCGCCTTCCAGTCCGGAATCCAGACCCATCACGGCGATGATCACGTCGCTGGCCTCACAAACGCCCTTCACTTCTGAAATTCTGTCATCCTCCTGGCCAAGGCCCTGAGCCTTCTTATGGCAAAGGTGACAACCCTCGCTGGCCATTACGCGGACATCGTCCCCAAGGTACTCCTGGATGCCTTCCAGAACCGTCCAGTAACGGGAAGCGGTTCCCTCGTAGTTGCCGACCAAAGCCCTTCTGTTGTTGGCGTTTGGTCCGATCACGCCAACGGTCTTGATCGCCTTCTTGTCCAGCGGAAGCGTCTGATTCTCATTCTTCAAAAGGACAACGCACCTCTCAGCGACCTTTCTGTTGAGCGCCTGCATCTCCCTTGTGTCAACTTCCGTATAATCAATCTCGTCAAAGGGATTCTTTCCCTTTTCGTCAAACACGCCAAGCTTCATGCGGGTGGTAAAGAGATTTACCAATGCCTCGTCCAGACGGCTCTCCTCCACCAGTCCCTCTTCCACGGCCTGCTTCAGATAATGGAATAAGTTACCACAGTTCAAGTCACATCCGTTGTTCATGGCCATTGCCACGGACTCCACGGGCGTTTCCGTTACGTGATGTCCCTCATGGAAATCCTTGATCGCCCAACAGTCACTGGTCACGTGACCGGTAAAGCCCCACTCGTCGCGGAGGATATCCTTTAGAAGAGTCTTGCTGCCACAGCATGGTTCGCCATTGGTACGGTTGTACGCGCCCATGACCGCTTCCACGCCAGCCTCCTGAACACATGCCTTGAACGCAGGCAGATAAGTCTCCGCCATGTCCTGCTTGGTTGCAATGGCATCAAAGCTGTGACGTATGTCCTCGGGACCGCTGTGCACCGCAAAATGCTTCGCGCACGCTGCTGCCTTCAGGTAATTTTCGTCATGCCCCTGAATGCCTTCCACGAAACGCACGCCAAGGCGGGAGGTCAGATAGGGATCCTCGCCAAAGGTTTCGTGGCCGCGGCCCCATCTGGGGTCACGGAAAATATTTACGTTGGGAGACCAGAAGGTCAGGCCCTTATAGATGTCGGTATCACCGTATTTCTGTTGCATGTTGAACTTTGCGCGGCCCTCAGTGGAGATGGCGTCAGCCACTTCCTCGATCAGGTCCTCGTCAAAGGTTGCGGCAAGACCTATGGACTGAGGGAAAACCGTTGCCACTCCTGCACGCGCAACGCCGTGCAATGCCTCATTCCACCAGTTGTAAGCCTTGATGCCAAGACGCTCCACCGCAGGGGCCCAGTTCAGCGTTTGCCCTACCTTCTCCTCCAGCGTCATCTGCGCCACAAGCTGCTTTGCCCGCTCGCGGTACTCCTGCACCTTTTCCTTGTTCTTCGCGATTTCCATAGGTTACCCTCCATCCCAATCATCCCATTTATCGTTTTAAGCGATTTTTCAAATACCCACGATATCATTGTATCCGTGATTCCATTTCTTGACAAGAGGAATATTGCCTAGTATTTGTCGGATATTGTTATCTAAAAAGAGCCTAAGGATACGTCGCAACGTATCCTTAGGCTCCTTAAAATGGGCGTATTATATTTTCAACGTATTGCAAACCAATCACTTCAAATAGAGCGCTACTAAGCTTTCTATTCCAAATGCTTCAGCCTCGAGAATTTGACTTCGATACGCGCTGCGATTTAAGCAGTTCCCGTTTCCATCGTATTTAATTTTAACGTAATGACGCAAATTATATCTGTATAAGGCGTCGATTCGACACCGAGGATTATGAGCCCTCTCAATCTGATATGCATGTCGCATTTCATGAACAATGGTTCCCGCCATATAATAACCTAACGACGCCTCATCCCCATATTTGGTATCAAAAGTTTTAAATAACTTCGGGTTTATATACAGAATATTATTGTCCGAATCATAGAGCCCCTTAGTATTATTTTGGTTAAACTCTTTAGGTATGCCCTTAACAACGGTCGGCACCCTCGAAAGCCCATATAGGGCTGCAGCTGCCGAAACCAGCTTTGTTGCTTTCTTCTTTTTTGCAGCTTCAGATTGTCCAACCCAATTGTTTGTCGAAAACTCGTTCAGAGTGCCGGAAATTGTACCGAGATCAATGCCGTACGAAAAGACGTCGCCATACCGGTCGTATACCTCGGATTTTTTTGCCCATACGGCATACAGCGTTACGTTACTTGAAAACTTATACAAGTGATCATAATGATAATATTCAGGATACAAAGCTTTTTTAAGCCGATCAAAACCTATAAGTACGTACCCATCCCGAACTATCGAAGGAGGAACCATTTTCTCGAAGATATTTTTTTGTACTGTTTGTTTGTTTCCTTCCGGACCGGTTGCATAAACAGTTCCTCCATTGGCGTTATAAGTAATGGTTACGGTTGACGCGGCTGCCTGGACTGGCACGGAACTCCCGAACGACACCGTAAACATTACAACAACCATGGCAGCCGTAACTAATCGTTTTAAAAGCTTATTCATTTATACCCCTCCTCAAACTATTCTCTTTACAAATTCAGTGCGTGCACGTTTGGCCAAGACCATGCGGCACAATATAAACTTATCACAACGAATCGTTTTTTCAACGGGAACGTTTCGTGCCGGAGTGCTCGATCCAGGCAGTAACTCATGCGTCCTCGCCCATGATGCCGTAGCTTTCTTTGGCCTGTTTCCTGCGCGTCTCAAGATCTGCCTTGAGGCCTAAGGAGGACATTCGCATGGCACCGTCGCCCCAAATGATCATCTGCTCAAGGCCATCGGAGGTGGCAACGGTAATCTGATATTTCGAGGCCATCTGGTGCACCGTCTTTTCGATGTACTGATCGGCGGTCTCCGCCTCCTTCGTATACACGACAAAGATGTTGCCAGACTTGTCAATGGTTCCAACGTTCCCCTTGACCTTGTACGCGTCAAAGACTAAGATCAGCGTCCCGCCGACGTAGCCTTGGTAATCACTCATCTCATGGATGAGGCGGTCCCTGGCGCTGCCTACGTTGATCCTCATCAGCTCTCTGAGCTCCGGCCAGGAATAGATCACGTTGTAGCCATCCACGAGAATGCAGCTTTCCTTCTGCGCGGGAGCCTTTTTGCTGCTTTGCGCGTTCTTGACGCCGTCCGCGCTGACGGTTTTTGTGCCCTGACCCGTCTGGCTTTCCCCTTGCGATCCATACTCCGGCGGTCTGCGGTTTCCGCGATGGTATCTGCGATATCCCCGCTTGTCATTTTGCTTCTTGTTGGAATTCTTCCGGCCCTGGGCAAAGATGGCGTCGATTTCCTCCTGGCTAATGTATCCTGCATCTGACGTTTCCCGGGACCTGGGGGTAAACACTGCTGCCTCGCCGGTCACCCGAAAGGGCAGCTCCCCGTCACGCGTTGGATCTTCGTGATTTTTGCCGTCTCCGTCTGCCGGATCCATGGCATTTTCTCTCTCTTGCCATCTCATTGCGGCCTCGAGATACTCGGTCCGAAGCGGCAGATGCGCCCAGCCGCACGTCTCATTCCAAGGCACTAAGGTGCCGGCGCCGTGGGAACAAAATACGGAACCCGTCGGATTGTCCAAGTCCCCTTCCGGGTCATAACCGATCCTTGCAATCACTTCTTCCGGATTCTGGCAAGGTTCATATCCCTTCACCGTCAGAGTAAGCTTTCCCATGCCCTTCGTGTAAGAAACGACCTCTCTCGCGTAATCCCACATCTTCGCCACGGAAGCCGTTCCCGTTAGCGTGGCCGTATCTCCGTATATTTCAGGCGGTTCAAAGCTCCCGCCCATTCTCGTCACGTCCGACATGGCCCGGCCAACGCAGTCCTGTGGGAGCTCCAGCCGGAAGGCATAGACCGGCTCAAGCAAAATGCATCTTCCGTTTCTTAAGCCCTGACGGACGGCGCGGTAAGTCGCCTGGCGGAAGTCTCCGCCCTCCGTGTGCTTTTCATGGGCGCGGCCATCCAAGATGCTGATGCGAAGGTCCGTGACCTCGCTCCCCGTGAGCACGCCGGGATGCGTCCTCTCCTCCAGATGCGTCAAGATCAGCCGTTGCCAGTTTTTGTCCAAATCATCCTCACTCACGTAGGAAGCAAACTGTAGCCCGCTCCCGCGCTCCAAGGGTTCTAACAGTAGCTGCACTTCGGCATAGTGCCTAAGGGGCTCATAATGTCCAACGCCAATCACCGGCTCTGCCAGGGTTTCCTTGTAGACGATGCTGCCGTTCTCAAAGGATACGTCGAGGCCGTACCGCTCCATCATAAGGCTCTTTAAGATCTCGATCTGCACCTCACCCATCACGGACACGTGGATCTCTTTAGCACGCTCCTGCCATCTTACGCGAAGGAGCGGCTCCTCTTCCTCCAGCTGCCGAAAGAGTCCCAGCGCAGTCACGGGATCATAATCCTCCGGCAATTTCACGCCATAGTTGAGAACCGGCTCGAGACTGGGCCGGGCGTCCTCTTCCTCCATTCCGAGGCCCTGACCGACAAAGGTCTCCTTCGGACCTGCCAGCGCATAGACTCCTCCCGCATTTGCCTCCTGTAGCGTTTCGAAGGACAGACCGTTATATAGGCGAATCTGATCTACCTTCTCGCCAGTGCCAAGGATCTGCTTGGCAAGGAGCTTTCCGCCCGTCACCTTGACGTGTGTCAGGCGGTTTCCCTGTTTGTCACGATTGATCTTAAACACTCTTGCGCCAAACGTTTCCGGGTACTCCGGCTCCGGCGCATATTCCGCCATCGCATCAAGTAGCGCGTCCACGCCTTCCATGCGGAGTGCTGATCCAAAGAATACCGGAAACAGGACTCTGTCTGCGATCGCATCCTCCATGCTCTCTCTCGAGATCGCTCCCGTCTCCAGATATTCCTCCAGCAAGGCTTCACTGCATATAGAGACATTCTCGTAAAACACGTTCACGTCGGCCGGCCCGCCAGTCACGCCTTTCCCGTAGGCCGGCGCGGCGCTGAAATCCACGCAGGCAGCGTCGAGCTTTTCATGGAGCTGCGCCATCAGTTTCTCGCGGTCCGTACCCTCCTGATCCATCTTGTTGACAAAAAGGAAGGTGGGAATCCCATAGCGCTTTAAGAGTCCCCAGAGCGTCAGCGTATGGCCCTGCACGCCGTCTGCACCGCTCACGACCAGCACGGCAAGGTCCAGCACCTGGAGGGTTCGCTCCATCTCCGCAGAAAAGTCCACGTGTCCGGGGGTATCCAGAAGCGTTACGCAAAGCTCCTCTTCCGCTTCCGGCCTGCCCCAGTGAAACAGTGCCTGTTTCGAAAAGATCGTGATCCCACGCTGTCGCTCAAGCGCAAAGTGATCCAGAAAGGCATCCTGATGATCCACCCTCCCCGCTTTGCGCAGCGCCCCTGACAGATACAGAAAAGCTTCCGCAAGGGTCGTCTTTCCTGCATCCACGTGAGCCAATATTCCGATCACAAGCCGTTTTTCCTTCATGCATTTCTCCTAAGTCTGTCTTATCTGTCCTTACGCCAATTCTCGTTCGTCTCCGTGCTGGATGCGGTTGCCTTTGTGAGCTGGTAGATGATCTCGCTCACGTACCGTACGGGAATGGTGCCCAGCTTTTTCTCCTTATCGCCCTTGGGGATATTCCCGTAGGAGTCTCCGACGCACTTGTCCGCATCCTCTGCCGCATAAAAGGCAGCGTCATACACCGTGACTTCATCGTTCTCATCGCCGGCGTACGCGCCGGAGAAATGCAGTTCCACCGCATATCCCGCATCCGCATCCTTGCGATAGTAGCTGTAATATACGCCCGCATCCTGCGGCGTTCCCTTGTTCCATCCCAGTCCGGTAAGCTTCCCTGCCAGGGACAAGCCGTTTAAGAGCTTTCCGCCAAAGCGGTCGAGGGTCTTTTGTCCCTTCTCTTCCTCTGTCAGCGTGAAGACGGGTCTGTCCAACTGCTCCACGGCCTGCGTGATCTCATAGTCAGAGAGCTGTTCCTTCCAGGCATCTATGGTGTCCTTCGTAAGCTCAATGGGATGCACAAGCCCGATGAGGCCGTCCTCCGAAAGCTCATACTCCTCTTCCTCCACCGTGTTGAACGTGCCGTCCTCAAGATAACGGAAGGTCTGCTCAAGCTTACCGTCCTTGTAGGTGCCCCAGATCAGACTGATCGCAAACTGATGCATCAAAGGGTTCTTTACAAAGAGCTTTTTCCAATTCTCCGCCGTCCACTTTCTGTCCAATGACATGGCAAGCTCGAGACGAAGCGCCTGGGTTTTCACCGTTGTCTTCATCTGCTTCTTTAGCTCCTTGAATTCCTCAAGGGCAGCCGTTGCCTTCGCCTCGTCATCGCTCTTTCCAACGGCCGGCAGGGACTTTAATTTCTTACCATTCTCATCCTTTACCTCAATGTCAAGGCTCGGGGAGATCCTGACGGTAAAGCTTCTCGTGCCATAATCGAAATGGCGCTCTAATCTCTCGTCAAATCCCAGGTCCGGAACGATGCGGTCTGCAAGCTCTTCCACGGAAAGGCCAAGCTGCGCTGCCGCAAAGGCCATGGCATCCTGCGCCGCCTTGCGCACTTGTTTGAATTTATACTTTCTCGCCATGCCGTCCACGATCAGAAGCGCCGTCGGACTATCGTTCAGCGCGAGCGCCTTCACTGCCTCCGCCGCAATGGCTCCCCTGGCATTCTCCGCCCACTCGCCGATCTGATGCTGGAGTATGGAAACCATCTTTGCACCGCCATGGATGGAAGATACGTACAATACCCACTTCTTCTTTGCCTCCGCGCCGGATGCCATGAATCTGTTATAAACCTCGCAGACGTAAGCTGCCAGTTCTGATTTGTTCAGGGAATCCGAAAGAATCCGCACCTCCTTGCAGATTCCGGGAATGGGCATGCTTGCATAAGCCAGCAATATTGCCTGGAGATACTCCTCCGACGCAACCTTTGCCTCACCTGCCGCTGCAACCTCAGCGCCTGCATTTTCCGCGTCAACTTCTGATACGGCTTGTGCGCCGGCATTTTCTGCAGAATCTTCCCCTGTCTTAAAATGCACTTCCGGCATGGGCGTTTCGTAGATCCATGCAAGGCCACGCTTCTTGCCGCCTTTATGGCATTCCTTCACGTAAGCGTCCGCCGTCAATACCGGCTGTTCGCCGCCTGCCGCGCCGCCTGCCGACTCCGCGCCTTGTGCGCCGCCGTCCGTCAGAATGCCGCGAAGCACGTCTATGACCTTCTTACTCTTTTCCTGTTCGATCAGGGCAAGGAGTTCCTCCTTATGGCTTGCCGCATCCTTGTAATTTGCCAGAACGGTTGCGGCGAGCTCTCGCTCCGCTGATTTCTTGGAGGTCTTTAGGATCCGGAGGAAGTCCTCCAGCCAATCCTCGTGCGAAGCATAAATCTTTACCAGTTCTTCCTTCACCTGCTTGGAGCTCTCGCCTACGTACTTCAAAAGCTCTTCCTTATTGCCCTGGCCGTCCCTGTTCAGAATGCTGACGCCAAAGAGTCTCCCGTCCACCGGCGCTGCCAGGAATGCTGCAAGTGCTTCCTCGCGATGCTCCTCAAGCTCCTTTGCAAAATACTCCTCCAGCGCCTTTCTCTTTTCTTCCTTCTTTCCGCGATAGGATTCATAAATGATGGCAGCGACCCGGAGCCTTTGCAGAATGGGCATGCCGCCACTTGCCATCACACCCAGCAAGGCCTTCACGTGATCCAGACTGATGCCGTAGCCCTCACCGCAGAATGGCAAAATGGAGTACTCCATCTGCCTAAGCCCAAGGAAGGTAACCGCACGGGCATAGAAATCATCCGTGCCGTAGGTCGCGCCGTAATTGATCACGTAGCCGCTCAGATCCTGATAACCGTTACATTGGCTCAGATTATTCTCCCATTTCAGCGCCGCTTCGATCCCATTCGTTCCCGTCAGGTAAGAGATGCAGTCCGTGCGGAGCTCGGAGCCTTCATGCGTCTTCGGCATGATTTCCTCAATGATCTTTTGGCGGTAATTCGTGCGCTCCGCGCTTAACAGCGGCTGTAATTTACCTTGGATAAACATGTTGTTTCCGCTGGCCTTTGCCGCACTCACCAGAACCTGATAGCTGACGGCATTGGCCGATTTAATTGCCTCCAGATAGGCATCGGGACTTACCTGCGTCATGTATGCCATAACCTTACCAACGTTGGTCGCGGTGCTCTCTGCCACCGTATAGTTGGGATTCTTCTGCTTGCTTGCAAGCCACTGGAGAAAAACAACGTCATTTAGGCCAAAGTCAACGCGCCAGCGCTTCATCTCCTCTGCCACGCCTTTTTTGTACTCCACGCCTGCGTACATGTGATCTAACACCCTGAATACGCTCTTTCCGCTCAGGGCGATCCGAAGGAATTGGAAGATCACGGGAGAGAATCTGTAGGTTGCCGCTGCGCTGCCAATCAGATGATCTGCCTTACGGTCATTTAAGTCCGTAGCCGCAGTAAAGTTTGTGACTTCAACGGGAACCGGCCTTTGCAAGTCTTTCCCGAATAGGAACGCAGCCATGGCCTGCTTTACCACGGGAGGGATCGCGTTAGCGTACAATAGGGACAAAAGCTCCGGGAACATTTCCACGTAGCGTTTAAATTCCTGCGGGTACTTTTGGGCGTAAACGTTGGTTTCAAATTGGGAAACCGCTGCGCCGTGCGCCTGCTCATTGCCGGAATTCAGGCCCAGAAGATTGCCAAGAAATCCAAGCACGCCCTTTTCCGCCTGCTTGTTTTCTGCAGAGGCAGGAGACATTCCGATCGGCTTGCCGTCCCACGCCTTACCCTGGGAGCCGTCTAAGAACATTGCCGTAAGGATGGCAAAATCAGCCCCGTCCGGCACCTTTTCCGTATACCTCATGGCCGTGCGCAGTACCTCCCTGTCGCCGGTGATCTGCAAAATGCTCCTTACGCTGCGATAGGCATGCGACGCCTCCAATGCAACGCGCGTCACCTCCGGTACGTATTTGCGGGCACCGTAGGTGTGATAATAAAGCGGCATAAGGCTCACGCCAAAGATCTGGAACAGCAGTTCAACGTACCGCCCGGCCATTTCATTTTCCTTGTGTTTTTCAAGTTTCTCCACGCACTTTTCCAGCTTTTGGTCTCTGGGGGAAGCCCCGCTTCCCGCCGTATAGACAAGCTTCGTCTGAACCCCAAGATCACACGTTGCCGTCTTTCCGTCCAAATACTGTTTCGCCAGCTCCACCTGCTGCTCCGACAGTCCGCAATCCTCCAAACTGCTGATTATCGTGTCCTTCCGTTCTTCGTCTGGATTTCTCATTTGATTTTCCTCCCCTTCTTAGTCTTCCTGTTCCCATTCTTTTTGACTGATCCGGATCCCGGCCTCATCAAGGCCGCTCTGCCGGATCCCTTCTTCCACGAAAGCAGAAATCTTGCAAAACAGGCTGCAAACCTCCACTGCGTTCTCACTGCCGATCACGTGTCTTCGTTTCTCCAATTGTTCCAAAAGCTCCTTAAGTCTGTCTGCCAGCCAGTCCATGCCATATTGCCTTACGTACGTTTCCTCCCGGCTAAGCCGTTTTTGCAGACTCTCCGGCGCATTCATCAGTCCGCTCTGGAACAGATCTGCCAACAGTTCCCTTACGTTTGTCAGTTCTTCCCGAATCCGCCTCTCCTTCACCTTCTCTTCGATCCTTTCCCCTTCGCCTTCTCTATGATTCCTTTCCCTTCACCTTATCTTTAATTCCTTTCCCTTCACGCGATACGCGGAATGCCTTATTCCATAAGCCTCTTTCCCTCTATGGTTTCTATGGGATAGAAGCAGCACTCGCCCTCCGACGCATAGAAAACGCCAAGGAATACCGGCATTTCTTCTTCCTTTCTCTGAAGCTTTTTCTCCAGCCTCTCCAGGCTTCGGATGGCCATTTCCTCCTGTTTGGAATAAGCGAGCTCACCCCGAAGCCGCCTGCCGCCGAGGTCTTCCAGCCAAAAGACAAGCTTTTGGTTTACCTCGTCATAATGCACGTCAAGCATCTCAGCGGGTCTTATGAGAAAAAGCTTGTCCGCCTCCGGAAGCTCTTCCTCCGTCTCCCTAGTCTTTGCAAGGTAAGCCTGCCAGAGCGCTTCAAAATCATCATAGATTGTCTCATCAATCCCCTCCGGCAACGTGCCGCTCACCGTGATCAGGTCCGCGTGCGCCGCGCTTGTGGAGGACAGGCGCCTGCCTGCGTTGGCCTTGCCGCCGCGAAGCCGGACCGTTGCCGCAGAAAGCTGTGAGAGCGAACAATTTAGCCCCCAGGGAACCGACTCCGCCGCACGGCCTCTTCTCGTCCCCTTCTCATAGATTGTCGGTCTTGCAACCGTATACGTGTAAAACATTCTCGATTTTTCTTCGAAAAAGTAGAGCGTCTTTCCCGCATAACCGGTCGCACTTTCAAACGCGCGCATTCCAACGCCGTGGAGCAAAAGCTCCGGAACGTCCACGTAATCCGAGCGGAAGGCTCCTGCAAGGGAATATACGGATTTTCCCTCTGCGATCATGCTTTCCATGCGCTCCGCAAGTCCATAGCATTCCGCGATCTTGCGCATCAGGTCAGATGCCGTAATCTTTGCATTTCTGCCAAGATACCCTGCAACGCTCTCCGCAAGGACGCGAAGCTTCTCCTCCAGATCCGGGAGCCTCGCGTTATGAGCCCGGAGCGCCAGGCGTTCCAAGCCAAGGGGCGTTTCGGGCGAAAGCCTTGCGCTTCCCGCCATCAGAAGATCCTCCAGAAAAATGCGAAGGTCCGCAAGCGTATCCGGCACGCTCTCTTCATCAAACTCTTCCGTCTGCTGCGCCGCCGCGTCCATCAATTCTTCCACGGCCGTCGCGCCCTTTTTCACCTGATATGCCAGGAGCGCAGCCGCCTTGTGAACGCAGAGCTTGTCATCGTGGCAGGCGCTGCAGGTGGATAGCTCCAATGGAAAACAAAGCTTTACCGTCACGTTCGTTTTCAGGTTGCGAACGGTGAGCATCTTCCCCTCGGTCATCTCAAAGTCCTGCGCAAAGTCTGTCTGTGTCAGAAGTTTGATCCAATCCTTATTGCCAACGCTCTTTTTCATGCGCTCCGCAGGAACTTCAAGGAGCTCGTCCTTGGGTTCGATTTCCGTTCGCCCCACGTTTTCCATGGCCTGCATGGCAGCCGGGTCTGTTTCCACAGTGCTCCCTGCGACCTTTCCCTCGGTGCTCTCCGAGGAACTTCCCGCGGGATTTTCGGCGGCCGAACCTGCCTCCACGGTGCTCCCTGCGGCTGTTTCCCTGGGACTTCCGGCATTTGCGGCGACCGGGCCTGCTCCCATGGCGCTTGCGGCGGCACTTTCCCCGGCACTTGCGGTGGTCGGATCTGCTCCCCCGGCGCTCTCTGTAGCCTTCCGCGCCGCGAGGATCGTCATGATCACGTGCTTACAGATACTGGTTGAGGGGCAGCTGCATGCACTGTTTGTGATGGGGAGCCTTAGCGTGACCTGCGCGTCGCCGCACTGTCCCAGGATCTCTTCGCCCTGCACGGTAACCTGCACGTCCGTAGTCTCCAAATCCTTGTAGGAGCGCTTTACAATGCCTTTATTTGACAGACCGATCAAGTATTCATCATCAATTGTTTTCAAAAACCGCAGAATGTCACTCATGGATGATACCTCCCACCCACGCGGCCAATTCTCCCGGCGTCATGGCTCCCACGTGTGCCCCGAGAGACGCCATCTTTGCGGCAGCCGACCTGTTGTAATTGGGATTGGCCTCTTTATCTAACGCAGTGAGGATCATCACCTTCACGCCTGCTTCCACAAGCCCTCTGGCGCAGGCATACATCTCCTGCGGTCTTCCTCCCTCGTAGAGATCCGTCACAAGCACAAAGATGGTTTTCTCCGGATTCTTTACCAGCGTCTCGCAATAGCGCATGGCCTTGCCGATGTCCGTGCCGCCGCCAAGCTGTACGCTCATCAGCGTCTCAACCGCGTCATCCACGGATTCGCTCAGGTCTACCACGTTTGTGTCAAAGATCACAAGCTTTGTCTCTAACATGGGGAGGGAAGCAAATATCCCCGCCATGACGGAGCTGTGAATGACGGAATCCAGCATGGATCCGCTCTCGTCCACGCAGATCACCACGTCCCACGTAACGCTGTGCCTAACCCGTGAAAAAAAGTAGACCTTCTCCAGAACAAGTCTTTGCTTTTCCTTGTCATAATGCTTAAGGTTCCGAAGGATTGTCGTCTTCACGTCAAGATTTCTGGCCGTTGCCACGGGATTTTCATGGTTCTTGTCAATCCTTCCCGTAAGGCTCTGCCGGACCTCCTGCTCAAATTTCTTGCGAAGCTCCTCCACGACTCTTCTGACGATCTCCTTTGCCGCCTGCAGGACCTTGGGACTCATCAGTCCCTTTAACTGAATGATCAGCTTTAAGAGCTCCTGATTAGGCTCTAGCTTTTCCAGCACGGACTCATCCGTCAAAAGCTCCGTCATGCCGTAGCGGTCCAAGGCCTCCTTCTCAAGCACCTCGATGGTCTCTTTGGGGAAGAGGCGGTTCACCTCATTGATCCACTTGGACACCGTCAGCTGGGATTGTCCGTTTCCGCCCGTGAGTTCCTTGGGATCACGCACGCCTTCGTCCTCCCCGTACTCACGGGAATACAGATAGTCGAGCACGTTGTCCATGTCCTGGAACGTCTGGCTTCCCTTGCCAAAGGAAATCTGTCCGTCCGCATAGCGTCCAAGCATCAGCCGCCATTTATTCAATTGTTCGGTATTCCGGGCATGCTCCATTCTACTAAGCTCACCTTTCAACTCTTTGTCAATTCCACTGCCGTCTTCGTTCTATGTCATGTTTTTTTGCAGGATGCGCTCTTCCAGCGCCTTTCCGTAGGCAAACTCCTCGGCGCTGACTGCTTTCAGGTCCTCAAATTCCGCCGTCTTAAGACCGTATTTTCCGGCAACCTTGGATGCCAGGCGGTCCATCTCCGTGGGCGTAAAAAAGCTAAATGCCAGGCGGAGCTGCGGTAATATTTTCAAGAAATCCTCGTACCCCGTCCGAAGCAAAAAGTCATCCAGCATGTCGATCATGCCTTCCCACGCAAAGATCACGTCACGCGCCACGTAGAAAAGTCCGCGCACGAATTCCGCCGCCTTTCCTGCCTTTTCCCCGGATGCCAGAAGATATCCCCTCGTCGTCTCCGCGATCTCCTCCGACGAGACCTCTCCATACGCAAAGAGCAGTCCGTTTACGCCGCCGGAAAGCAAGGCGTTTAGATCTGCCGACTTCGACATCTTTTCAAGGATTTCGATAAAATACCTCTGCTCCTCCGCCATGTGGCTCCGGAGGAAGGTGCGGTAGAGCTCCTTCAATGCTTCCAACACCTTTTGCGCATCCTCATCCTTCACGTTCGTAAGATGCCCCAAAAGTGCCAAAAGCTTTTGCACGACAAGATCCCGCAGGGGGATCAGGTCCGTTTCATACCCATAGAGTTCTTTTACGTCAATGAGCATCCCCAGATTGGAAAAGGTCTTGGTCAGCGAGAAGAAATCCTCGCTCGCCTGTATGATCTCACTGAGCTTTTCCCAGATCCCGGCCTTTCCAAAATCCAGGTCCATCTCAAACATTCTCACCACCAGAGAAGAAGCCGCGCCCGCGTCCGTCTCCTCCTGAAATTGCTTATCCACAAGGGACCGGCATGCCTCCTCGAGCGTTCCTCCGTAAACGGAAGCCTCGATCAGGGCGCTTGTCACCTGGGGCTTGTAATGATATTCCCAAATTTCTCGGATCAGGTTGCGATCCTTTCGAAGACGAAGGTTCGGACCCTTCTTCCGGACGGCAAAATCCGTTCCCAGGAAGTCCATGCGCTGCAAAAAGGCACTGATCTCACGGTGCCGTTTTTTCCCAAAGAGGGAAAGCGTCAGTTCCTTCCTCGTCGATGCGTGCACATCCAGGCGATATGCATGACAGAGCTTCTCAAAATCATTGCAAAGGGGCGGCAGCTTAGCACTCTCCAAAAGCTTTCCGATGCGATTACCGGTAAGCCTTTCGCGGAGCACGCGCATGGGGCGGTCCGTGGCAAGCTGATACTCTCCCTTTACATAATTGGACAGCACGGCGTCCGTAAGCTCATAAACGCCCGGGAACGGCTTTCCGCGAAGGCGCGCCAGGTTAAGGCACATGTTCAGCGCACAGATCTCGTCAAACGTGGAAGGATATCCTTCCTTTTGGCGCACGCGCTTTCCAACCTCCACCAAGAACTGCAGGATCACCTGCTCATAGATTTCGCCGGCATTTTCAACGGCTACTGCGCTTTCGACAGCTCCAGTATTTTCAACGTCTCCGGCATTTTCGATTTTCCCGGCATTTCCGGTTGCTTCGGCGCTTTCGATATTTCCGGCATCCTCCTGCAGATTCTTTCCTCCGGTCGTTTGCCGCTCCTGCATGGACTCCCATATTCTTTGGTAAAACATGGGATGCGGCATGCCGCTGCAATACCCGTTCAAACGATCCGCCGCCTCCATGGAATAGGACATGAGATACACGCCCTTATCCTGCGCGTCGATGGAGTGCAGCTTATTCTCTGCATGTCTTGCAAGAAGTCCCTGGGGAATCTCGTCGCCAAACAAGTCGCCGCCGATGGCGATCGCATTTGCGCCGGCTCCTCCCTCACGAAGCAGCCATCGCGCGGGATCCACAAGGCCCGCCACGTGGAAGCCTCCCGTCACCACAAGCACTTTTTGATGCTTTCCAAGCGCATCCGCAATCTGCCCGCGCATGTAAGCTTCCCTGGCAAGGCATCCGTCCTCCTCCATGGTCTCTGCGCCGGTATTGGCGCGTGAAAGCACGCAGTAATGAAGCATGTCCGCAAGAAACTCCTCCGTCTCCCCGATCATGCCCTGCATTTCAAAATGACGCTCCCAGAATTCGTCAAAGCTTCTGTATCCGCTGCGCTCCACCACTCCTTGGATAAAGGCGTTCTCCGAGAGGTATGCGTCATCATTATAGCTATTTTTATCGTCCTGTTTTCTAAGCCCCTTGCCTTCCTTCTCCGCGATCAGAATCTCCTCATAGGGCAGATCCATAAAACGCGCCGGAATGCCTGCCGCCCTTCCCTCCCTGAGCGCCACAAGCTCGGGAGACGTATCCAGGAAAGGATAATAACAACGATAATCCCCTTTGTCTTCATCGATCAGACCCTTCTTATCCCGGTAGGAATAATAGATGCAAAAAGGCGCCTGGGTCGCCGGATCCGTCATGTCGTCCGTAAGATCATTCGCATTTTCCGGACCTTCGATCAAAATGCAATCCGGCTGATAACTGGCAATGACCCTTTTGAGGTGCAGGGAACAGGCGGGGCTATGGTGCCTTACCGGGAAATAGAAGACGTTTCCCTCCAGGCTGCAGGCTGCGTCCGTCAGCCTAGATATTTCTTCGCCTCGTAATATGCGTTCCATATGCCGCCCTCTTTTGCACTCTTATCGCGGATCACCGTCTGGAAATAACTGCGTACCTTCGGCAGGTCATCGCCATTCTCCTTTGCCACCGCGCCCACAAGATTTTGTACCATGGCATCCATGCTGATCCTGGAATCACCGTAATAGTATGCGCTCATCATGGTCTGATAATAGACGGAAACCGCCTCTGCCGTACTCATGACGGCGGAAGGCCTGTCAATCTGATGACCCATGGAGGAAACCCCCTCGCGCAGCTCATGATAGGTGGAAGCCAGCACCTCTGCCGCTGCCTCATCCACCGACATCTCTATCTGATTCTCCTTCGTCAGCTTCTCCACCTCCTGAAGAATGATCTGCTTTTCCAATGCCACTTCCCGCACGGGCAGAACCGTCTCGAAATTGAAACGGCGCTTGAGGGCGGAGCTCATCTCGTTCACGCCCTTGTCTCTCGTGTTGGCCGTGCCGATGACGTTAAAGCCCTGCTTCGCGAACAAGAGGCCGCCGTCGCCAAGCTCCGGCACGTTGAGCACCTTGTCGCTGAGCACGCTGATGAGGCTGTCCTGGATCTGCGCAGGCGTTCTCGTGATCTCTTCAAAACGGGTCAGGATCCCCTTCTCCATTCCCACGTATAACGGCGACGGCACCAGCGCCTCCTTCACGGGACCGCGGTCCAGAAGCATCGCGTAATTCCAAGAGTATTTGATCATGTCCTCCGTCGTTCCCGCCGTGCCCTGGATCGTGTTAGTGCTGCAGCCGGAAATGGCTGCGGACAAAAGCTCCGAGAGCATGGATTTCGCCGTGCCCGGTTCACCGACCAGCATGAGTCCGCGGTTTCCCGCCAGCGTCACGATGCAGCGTTCGATCAGAGTGTCGTTGCCATAGTATTTTTTCTTGATCGTAATCTCTTTTCCGTTATGCAGCAGTGGTTTTTTGCTGCCCAAGATAAAAGTGCGCACGGCCTGGGGGGAAAGCTTCCAGCCGATGGGCTTCCGCGCCGCGTCATTCGCGGCCAGCGCCTCCAGCTCCTCACGGTATTGCACCTCCATGGGTGGTCTCATCATCTTCGTTTCGCTCATCTTCTCATCCTCATCTTCATCGGTTTTGGGCTTGGTTTTGGGGATTGGTTTCCTTCCTCTTTCACTCATAAAAGCCGTCTGCCTTCGGCAGCCGCCGCTGCTTCGCAGCTTCTGCTTTTATTTCGTGTACGCTCGGGTGAAACCAAATACCGCGTGCTTTAAGGCAGCACGTCCTCACTTCGTTCGGATCGCAGGCAAGCCTGCGACCTCTTCGCAGGTGCTTGGTTTCCTTCCTCTTTCACTCATAAAAGCCGTCTGCCTTCGGCAGCCGCCGCTGCTTCGCAGCTTCTGCTTTTATTTCGTGTACGCTCGGGTGAAA